>Ga0209048_10000046_pt1 | contig 113902 bp, 88 predicted proteins | sample FrelakmetCRP12CR_FD_187146 | JGI IMG/M metagenome (GOLD analysis project Ga0209048, IMG submission 187146) | Freshwater lake sediment microbial communities from the University of Notre Dame, USA, for methane emissions studies - CRP12 CR (SPAdes)... | ecosystem: Environmental > Aquatic >...
GTTGGCACTGGCCATAGGATTGCCGGCAGCGCCTGCCATCGCCGACCCCGCCGTCACGGCCACCGCGCAAACCAGGGTTCTTCTCAACATGGATTCTACTCTTTCCGTTGCAGCGAGGGTATCCTACTCGCGCCACCCTTCCGCGCAACAGAAAACCTGGCTTGATTCAGCCATCCCTGAGGGCCACAACACCGGGGACACGTGTTTAATTGGCGCCCTGTTTGGCCTGCTTCCCAGCTTGCGGCGCAGTGCAAGCTTGCGCGTGGCGCTGTGGCTGTGCGCCTGGCTGACCCCGCTCGTCCATCAGGCCCAATGCACGGAATCTCAGCATGCCAAGACCACCGGCCCCATCGGCCAGCTCGCCACCACCGCCATCATCGCTGCGCCGCCGCAGCACGCGCCGGCGCCCCGCTGACCTCGGGATGAAGCCAGGCCAGGACTCCAGGGGGGACGTAACGGATCTGCTAGCGCGCGCGCTTCAGCCACCGGTAGAGTCCGTAGGCGGCCGCCAGCACCAGCACCACGAGCGAGATCCAGTGCAGGTTGCGGCGCGCGATCTCCGCGACGTCCTTCCAGTGTTCGCCAAAAAAATAGCCGAGTCCCAGGAACGTGCAAACCCAGACAAAGGCGCCGGAGTAGGCATAGGCCGCGAACGACCGGTACTCCAGATGCGATGTTCCGGCGACCACCGCCGTGAAGTGCCGCACGCCCGCAATGTAGTAGCCGACGAACAGGGCCCAGTGGCCGATCCGCGCAAACCATTGGTGCACCACGTCGAGCCGCGCTTCGGTCACGTGGAGGTATCCTCCGAACTTATGAATGAATCCCAGCCCCAGCGTGCGGCCAATGGTATAACTCGCCGATATGCCGCACGCACTCCCCAGGAAGGCCACGATCAGCACCGGCACAAGTTTCAGATGCCCCTGCGAGACGAGAAAACCGGCGTACACCAGGATCGACTCGTCGGGAATCGGCAGGCCCACGATCCCGAACATGAGGAGCGCAAAAATGGCGGCATAGCCGTACTGGGTGACCCACTGAATAATCAGATCCATGTTATGATCCAGAATATTCCAACAGCAATCCGGTACGGCGCCATCGTCAGCCGGCCCGCCCTCAGGCGTCGCGGTTTTCAGCGGCGCGCTGTTTGGCCAGCCGCTTGTTGCGGCGGTACTCGACGATCTTGGCGAGCCAGATCGTGATTTCACAGATGCCCACCAAGGGGATCGCCATGTAGACCATCGACAGCGGGTCGGCCGGCGCCAGCAGTGCGGCCAGGATCACGCCGCTGGCGATCATGACTTTGCGGCCATGGGCCACCGTGGCGGCGCTGACGACACCCAGCCGGACCAGAATCAGGATCACCAGGGGCACTTCAAAGGTGATTCCGCACGACAGCATGAATTGCGTGACGAACTCGATGTAGCTGGTCACGGTCCACTGCGGTTTGATCTTCATCCACTTGCTGTATTCGATGAACATCCACAGCGTCCGCGGCACGATCAGGTAATAGCAGGCCGCGGCCCCGGTGATGAACAGCACCGCGCCCCACGCGAAGGCCGGCACCATCAGGGCGCGCTCCTTGTGCTTCAGCGCCGGCAGGATGAACTGGCCGATAAAATAGAAGATGAGCGGTGATGCGACTAGAATGCCGCAGTAGAACGCCAGTTGCATGGACAGCACGAACGAATCGGACACGTTCAAGCTTTGCAGAAAAGTCTCCGGCGGGATCCCGACCCTGTCCAGCGGTTTCTCCAGGAAGAAGAGCAGCTTGTTGGCGAAGATCAGGCAGACATTGAAGCCCACAAACAACGCGCCGGCAATCTTGAATAACGTCCGCCGCAGATCTTCGAGGTGTTCGAGAAACGGCTTGGTTTCGCCTTCCCCATCCTCGGATGCAGGTTCAGTCGGTGGGCTAACGTCGGGTAACTTCTTGGCCCCCCACCACGCACCATATCTGATGAGCCATTTTAGCAAGCGCGTCCGTCACTTGATGAGCAAGGGCTAGTTCAGCTTGGGATCGTTGGGCTTGGATGCGTCAGCGCTGGTCGCGGGCGCTTCCGGCTTCGATGCTTCATGCCCGGGCTCGGGCCGGGCGGGCGGCGTGTCATCGTGAACGTCCCGCTGCCCCTTCTTGAATTCCTTCATGGCATCGCCAATGCCGCGGGCCAGTTCAGGCAGTTTCTTGCCGCCGAACAACAGGAGCACAATGACCAGCGCCAGAATGATGTGCCATTCGCTCAATACTGCCAGTTGCAAGGCCATAAGCTTAAGTCTCCGTAACCACCACCCTACACGATTCGCCCGGCCCTGTCAATACCGCCGGCCCTGGTCGGCCGAATCGTTTTTTAGCGCACGCCGAGCGCGTCCTTGATGGACTGCAGAATATTGGATTCGTGCATGTCGCGCGCGACGATCGCGCCGTTGCGGCTGATCAGAAACAGCGAGGGCTCGCTGACGATGCCGAGCTGGCGGGTCAGTTGCTCGTTGTGCGCCACGAGGCCCCAGCTCATGGCGTGTTCTTGTGCGAACGCGGCCAACTGCTCCGGCGTGGCTATCGGCTCCATGTTGACGCTGACGATTTCCAGCCCGTCTTTCTGGTGCAGTTGATAGGCCGTAGCCAGTTGCTTGAGGGTGCGCGAATAGAGCGTGAAACCGCGCCCGAAGAAATCCACCACGACAACTTTGCCGCGCAGATCGGAAAGCTTGAAGGTCCGGCCTTGCAGGTCGGTGCAGGTCGCGTCGGGAAACAGCTTGCCGGGCCCGAAGGCGGCTTTACGGCGCGCGCGTTCCATCATCGTGACGATGATCGAGGACGCCCCCTTCGCCACCGGGCGCGTGACGGTCAGCGGCACCTCGCTGCCCTGGCCGCCGGAGAACGGATACTGTTCCGCGTTGTAGTAGCGGCTCTGCTCGAATTCCTCGATGAGCTTGCTGATCTCCTCTTCCTTGCCGAGCCGGTAATAGTTGTCGGCCAGCATGGCATAGAGGCGACCCACCTTAGCGGGGCTTTTCGCGCCGTATTGCTCCAGTGTGCTCCGTAGCACCGCAATGGCGCCCTGCGGGTCGCCGCGCATCTGGCCGAGCGCCATCGCCTTGACGCGGTTCAGCTCGACGAGCTGATCCCAGGCCTTCGCCTTCTCGGCACGCGCGGCAATGGCGTCCATTTGCTGGGTCAAGCCGCTCCACTCCGCCTGCGTGTAGTAACCGTGATTCATGGATTGCAGCTTGCTGAACGTCGCGCGGATGTCCGCATCCAGGTTGTCCGCCTCGACCGCGCGCGCCGCGGCGCAGCCCAGCGCACTGGCTGCCATCACCGCCAACATCAATTTCTTCATGAGCATCGCCTTTCAGGTTGAACCAATGCAAGGTACATCAACCCCGCCGTTAAATAAAGCGGAAAATGTTTTTGCGTTGGCAGCGCCGGGCACAGCGCGAGTCATATTCTGTCGAGGCCCGTGGTTTCCAGCACAGAGCGCTACGGGCAGCTCACGACTGCTGCACGGTCTCGATCATCGCGAAGATATTTTCCAGCGGCGTGCCGGCCTGGACATTGTGGCAGGAGCAGCAGATGTAGCCGCCGCGCCCCGCGCCCAGCGTGGCCAGGCAGCGCCGCGTTTCGGCGCGCACGTCGGCAGGCGTGCCGCGCGGCAACGCGAACTGGTTGTCCACGCCGCCGTGGAAAATCACGCGGTCGCCGAAGGCCCGCTTCAGCTCCGCCAGGTCCATGCCGGGACACGCGTGCTGGATCGGGTTGAGCACGTCCACGCCGCAATCGAGGATCGGCTTGAGCAACGGCCGCGCCGCGCCGTCGGTGTGGTAGAAAACCTGCAGGCCGTGCGCGTGGATCAGGTCGCACCAGCGTTGCAGCCGCGGCTGCAGGTGGCGCTGCCACAGCGCCGGCGAGATGAGCAGCGACTGCTGGCCGGCGATGTCGTCGCTGATGAACACCAGGTCGAGCGTCCGGCCGGCGCGCGCGAAGAACCGCCGCATCATCTCCGTCTGGATCGTCTCCACGCGGTCGAGGATGGCGTCCACCAGCCCCGGATTTTCGAGGAGGTCCATCAAGGACTGTTCCAGCCCGCGCAACTGGCAGTAGATTTCGTAGAACGAGACCCACGGCCCGATGACGGCGAATTCCGGCGCCGCGGCGCGCGCCCTGGCCACCGCGCCGTCGTAGTCGAAACGGGCCACGTCCGGCCACCACGGGTAGCGGTCGAGCGCGGCGGGCGTGTTGAAATCCTTCAGCGGCGCCGCGCCGAACTCGGCATAATGCGCGACACCGGCCTGGATGTCCTTGAGCGGCACGCCCCACATCGTGCGGCTGCCGCCGCACTCGGCGCCCGCGCCCGACTGGGCGCCGGCGCGCTCGCCGACCTCGGTTTTGTAGTCCATGAAGACCCAGACGATCTTGTCAAGGCCCAGGGCGCGATAGACGTCGAGATCGTCGTTGACGCGGAAGTGCGCACGCAACGCCGCGCCGATCTCCGGCGTGTGCCAGAGGTCCACCGGCGCGCGGTCGGCGGCCTGGCGGTGGAGGGTCGCCAGAATTCGTTCTTTCGGTTTCATCAAGATGGTCTCCGTGGTGCCGGTTGCGGGCCGCATCATTTTTCGAAATAGGTGTAGCCGCGCAGGCCGTTTTCGTAGGCATCCACGATTTCGCGGCGCTCCTCCGGCGTGATGCGGCCCGCGCGCACCGCCTGCTCGGCCATCTGGCGCACGCGGTCGAGCATGGTGGGCGGATTGTGCTCCACGTACGTGAGCACGTCCGCCACCGTGTCGCCGTCAATCTCCTGCGCGAACTCCAGCACGCCATTGCTGCCCAGCACCAGGCTCACCACGTTGGTATCGCCGAAGAGATTGTGCAGGTCGCCCAGCGTCTCCTGGTAGGCGCCCACCAGGAACACCCCCATGTAGTACTCTGCATCGTTGAGCTCGTGCACCGGCAGCATCTCCTTGACGTCGTGCAAATCAATGAATTTGTCGATCTTGCCGTCGGAATCGCAGGTGATGTCGGAAATCGTCGCCTGCCGGCTGGGCGCCTCGTTGAGCCGGTGCACGGGCATGATCGGGAAGAGCTGTTCGATGGCCCAGACGTCGGGTAGCGATTGGAACACGCTGAAGTTGCCGTAGTACACGTCCGCAATGGCCGCCGGCAGTTGCGCCAGCTCGTCCGGGATATACTTGCGCCCCTGGATTTCCTGTGCCACGCGGCAGACAATGTACCAGAAAATGCGCTCCGCCAGGGCGCGCTGGCGGAGGGAGATCTCCCCGACCTCGAACATCGAGCGCGCCTCGTCGCGGTAATAGACCGCGTCGTGATAGCACTCCTGCGCGTTCTTGCCGTTGATGTCGCTGCTGGCATCCATCAGCCGCTTGATCACCTCCGGCGCATCGGCCGGCAACTGCTCCGGCAGGCCGTGCGACTCGAACCGGCTGGCGTCCAGCACATTGAACAGCAGGACGGAATGGTGCGCCACAGTGGCGCGGCCGGATTCGCTGACGATGATCGGATGGCGCACCTGGGCCTCGGCGCACATTTTCATCACGGTCTCGACGATATCCGCCGCGTACTCGTCCATCGTGTAATTACTGCTGCTGGGGTAGTTGGTGTGAGAGCCGTCGTAATCCACGGCCAGGCCGCCGCCGAGGTTGAGGATGCCCATGGCGGCGCCCTCGGCCACGAGGTCCACGTAGAAGCGGCAGGCTTCGGCCGACGCCGCGCGCACGCTGCGGATGTTCGGGATCTGCGAGCCGACGTGGTAGTGCAGCATCCGCAGACAGTCGAGGAGGCCACGGTCCCGCAGCAGGTCAATCACGTCAATGATCTGCGAGGCGTTCAGGCCGAACATGCTCCGGTCGCCGCCGGACTCGGACCAATGCCCGCCGCCGCGCGCAGCCAGCTTGGCGCGCAGGCCGAGGTTCGGCTTGACGCGCATTTTCTCCGCGCGTTCCAGCACCAGGGCCAGCTCCGAGGCGCGCTCCAGCACGATGAACGTCTGGAGCCCCATCTTGGTGCCGTGCAGCGCCAGGTCCACGAACTCCTCGTCCTTATATCCGTTGCAGACGATATAAGCCTCCGGATCCCGCAGGTAGGCCAGGGCCGCGATCAGTTCGGCCTTGCTGCCGGCCTCCAACCCATGGTGGAAAGGCCGGCCGAACTCGACGACATCCGCAATGACCTGGTGCTGCTGGTTGACCTTGATGGGATACACGCCGCGGTAGCTGCCCTGGTAGCCGGCCTCGGCGATGGCCTTGGCGAAACTGTTGTTGATGCAGGCCACGCGCGAGGCGAGGATGTCGCTGAAACGCAGCAGCACCGGCATGCTGATGCCGCGCTCCTGCAGGCCGGAGATGATCTCCCGAATGCTCACGCCGTCATGGCCATTGCCGCCGCCATTCCGGCCCTGCGGCCGGACGAGCACCTCGCCCTTCTCGTTGATGTCGAAGTAGCCCGTCCCCCAATTGCGAACGCCGTACAATTCGGCCGAGTCATCCACGGTCCAGCGGGTCAAGGTTTCGGGTTTCATCGCCATCCTCTGCTTGGCCGGTGCACACCGTCGCGCGGCGGAACACCGGCTGCGGGTGCATGGTACAAACTTTTTCGCGCGATGCAATGCCGTTGACAGGACGCAACGTGAGCGGACACGATGTTCATAGCGGCAGCGCCTCGGCCTTGCGATAGGCCAGGCCCTGGAACAGCGCCACCACCGCGCCGGTTTCATCGGTCACAGTGACCGTGTAGCTGCCCAGCCTGGAATTCCTGGAGATCTCCCTGGCCTCGGCGGTCAGCAGGCCGGCGACCGCCGCCTTGAGGAAGGTGATGCTCACATTGACGGCCACGGCCATCGTGCCGTGCGAGTTGCAGGCCACCGCGAAGGCGAAATCGGCCAGCGTGAAAATCGCCCCGCCCTGGGTCGTGCCGAGGGCATTGCGGTGGAGCGGCGCGAGCTGCATCCGCGCGATCGCCTGCCCGGGCGCCGCCGACACCAGCTCGATGCCGGCGGCGGCGGCAAACCGGTCGTTTTTGAAAAAAGCCTTAAGCCGTTCCACGGCGAATGCGCTCCTTGTCGTCCTCCGCGCGGCGGCGGATGCGGTCCAGATCGGTGCGCAACTGCCCCTCGACCTCTTCGATCTTCGCCGGATCGCCGACAGCGCGCGCCGCCGCGAGGCGTTCCTGCATGAGGATTTCCGTTTCGGCAATTTTTGCCCTGGCCCGGGAATCCACCTCGGCCAGGGCCTGCTTCTGCGCCGTGCTGAGCGGCGTCAGCCGGCCGTTTTTCTGCGCCAGCCGTTCCATGGCCAGCTCCACGGCGCTCTTGATACCGGAACCTTTTGCGTCACCCATCGTTGATCCCTTCAGGCGTTGCCGTCCGTATTGTAGACGGTGACGCCGGATTTGCAAATGAAAGGTGAAGGGCCTATGCTCGCCGTCAGCCGGCGCGGCCATGGTGCGCGCGCCGGAAGCGGGAGACGGACGATGGTGCAACCGGATGGTTTGTACGTGGTCATGGGGTTGCTCGATGCGGATTCGATCGCCTTTGCCATCGGCCGGGAAATCCGGCGCTGGGGCGGCCGGGTCCTGTTCACGGTACAGAACGAACGGATGAAGCGCCTGTTTTTCGACCGCGGCGATCAGTTGACGCCGGAGGAGAAAGCCGCGCTCGCCATCGAATTCTGCGATGTGACCCAGGAAGCGGAAGTGCGCGCGCTGTTCGACAAACTCGGGCCGGTGGCCGGCGTGGTGCACTCCATCGCCTTCGCTAATCCCAAAACCTGTCTCGGCGAGGATCTCTTCACCAGCGTGGTCGACGACCTGAAGACCGCGTTTCACATCAGTTGCGCCTCGCTGGCCACGGTCGCGCACTACGCGCGGCCGCACATGCCCCAAGGCGGTGCGGTGGTCGCGCTCTCGTTCGAGTCGCGCAAGGCGTTTCCGTATTACAACTGGATGGGCGTAAACAAGGCGGCGCTGGAGGCGCTGGTGCGCGCGCTGGCCCGGCAGTACGGCCATCAGCTCGTGCGCGTCAACGCCATCTCCGCCGGCCCGCTGACCACCAAGGCGGCGAAGGCGATTCCGCACTACGCGCACCTGGCGCGGACCTGGCGCAAGCTCAGCCCGCTGCCGTGGGACCCGCTCGAAGACAAGCTGGCCGTCGCCCACGCCGCCGCCTTCCTGCTCGGCCCGTACGCGAACAAAATCACCGGCCAGGTGCTCTACGTGGACGGCGGGGCCTCGATCGTCGGCGGCAACCTGCTGCCGCAGGAGCGGCCGCACAGCGTGGATGAAATTGCCACCCTCGTCGAGCAGGGGCTGCCGCTGTCGCCGGGGTGACCGGATACAGACTGAAAAGGCAGTTAAACTACGAAACACGCGAAAGACGCGAAAGAGGAGTCCGGCCGGCGGTCGGTCGCGAAAGGCGAATCCCGGCTTAACGGTTCTTCAGCGCCTTGATCAGCTCCGGCACGACGGCAAACAGGTCGCCCACAATGCCGTAGTCGGCTACGTCGAAGATCGGCGCGGCGGGATCCTTGTTGATGGCGACGATCACTTCGGACGAACTCATGCCCGCCAGGTGCTGGATCGAGCCGGAGATGCCGCAGGCAATGTACAGCTTCGGGCAGACGGTCTTGCCGGTCTGGCCGACCTGATGAAAGCTCGGCATCCAGCCGGCATCCACCGCCGCGCGCGACGCGCCGACCGCGCCGCCCAGTTCGCCGGCCAACTCCGCGATCAGCGCGAAGTTCTCCGGCCCGCCCAGGCCGCGGCCGCCGGACACAATGATATCGGCCTCGGCCAGGTTGACCTGCTGGCCCATCGCATGCACGACCTCGAGCACCCGGGCCTTGACCGCGCGAATGCCGGCCGGCTCGGCAATGATTTCGCCGGGGCGGCCGGCCGCCGGGGCGCCCTGCTTGAAGACCTTGTGGCGCACGGTCGCCATCTGCGGGCGGTGGTTGGGGCAGATGATCGTGGCCATGATGTTGCCGCCGAAGGCCGGCCGGGTCTGAAGCAGGATGTTTTCCTTTTCGTCCATCTCCAGGCCCGTGCAGTCGGCGGTCAAACCGGTATTGACGCGAATGGCCACGCGCGGAATGAAGGTGCGGCCGATGGACGTGCCGCCGGTGAGGACAATCTCCGGCTTGTGCTTGTTGATCAGGCCGGTCAGGATATCGGTGTACGTGTCGCTATTGAACTGGGCCAGGGCCGGGTGGTCCACCAGGTAGACCTTGTCGGCGCCATAGGCGAACAACGCAGCGCAATGCTCCTGCTGCTGATGGCCGAGCAGTACGGCGGCGAGATGGGTGCCGCGCTGGTCGGCCAGCGCGCGGCCCTTGGTCAGCAGCTCGTAGACCACGCCCTGGATCGCGCCGTCGCGCTGCTCGGCAAAGACCCAGACGCCCTGGTACTGTTCCTTGTGCGGCGTGCCGCCGCCCTGGATTTTCTCGATCTGCATGGCATCGAATTTGCAGGTTTCCAGGCACGCGCCGCACAGGGTGCAGGCCTCCGTCACGATGGCAATCTTCCGGTATTTGCTTTCCGGCAGGCCCTTGCCCTCGCGCGACTCCAGCAGCAGCGCCCCGAAGGGGCACGCGCGGAGACACAAGCCGCAACCCGAGCATTTTACATTGTCAATATTCAGCGACATGATGACCTCAATCCGTTGCGGCCGCGGCGGCCGGCTCAGACGATTTTCAGCTCGCGCAATTTGCCGACCACGGTTTTCGCCGCCGCCGCCGCATCGGCGCCGTCCAGCTTCAAGCCGCCGGTCTTCTTGGGCGGCGTGAAGATCTTGATCACCCGCGTCGGCGAGCCGCGCAGGCCCAGGCACTCCGGCCGCGCCTGGACGGCCGCGGCGGTGACCGGCGCGACGACGGCCTTCCGGGACGCCATGCGGCCCTTGAGCGAAGCCAGGCGCGGGATGTTGATCTCCTTGACCACGGTCAGCACCGCCGGCAGGGCGACCTCGATCCGGTCGAAGCCATCCTCGAAGACGCTTTCCACCCGGAGCAGGTTGCCGTCCACCTCGATCTTGCGGACGAAGGTGATCACCGGCCAGCCGAGATGTTCGCCCACCCCGGGGCCGACCTGCGCCGTGTCGCCGTCAATGGCCTGCTTGCCGAACAGCACTAGGTCCACCGGCCCCAGGGTTTTGATGCCCTGGGCCAGCGCGTAGCTCGTAGCCCACGTGTCCGAGCCGGCGAAGGCGCGGTCGCTGAGCAGCAGCACCGCATCCGCGCCGCGCGAGATGCTTTCGCGCAAAATCGCCTCGGCTTGCGGCGGGCCCATGGTCACCACCGTGACCTTCGCTCCCAGGGTGTCCTTGAGGACCAGCGCCGCCTCCAGCGCGTTCTCGTCGAAGGGATTGATGATGCTCTCCACGCCCTCCCGGATCAGCGTGTTGGTCTCCGGGTTGATCTTGACCTGCGTGGTGTTCGGAACCTGTTTGATGCAGACGACAATATGCACGGCATTACCTCAACAACATGTAGGACCCTGGTTAAACCCGGCAAGAGCAGTTAAACTGCTTAGTGCGGCAGAGCCGCAATCGAAGCATTGAACCGCCAAGACGCGGAGATCGCCAAGTACAGAAGTAGCGAAAGAAAAAGACCGAAGTTTTATCCACAGATTTCACAGATTACGCAGATTCTCAGCATGTTTGGAGGGGCATGAGCTGTCACAACTGACTTCGCTCTTGGCGGCCTTGGCGTCATGGCGGTTATAATTCTTCACCGAAAAACGAGATTTGAACCATTAGCAATGCAAGGCGCGCAAACGGTTACTTCATGGACGCGTATTCCTTGATCAGCGCCGCGCCGATGACGTTGCGCTGGATTTGGTTGGTCCCCTCGTAAATCTGCAGGATTTTCGCATCGCGCATCATTTTCTCCACGGGATACTCGCGCATGTAGCCGTAGCCGCCGAGGATCTGGACGGCATTGGTCGTGACTTCCATGGAGACGTCCGTGGCAAAGAGTTTGCACATCGCGGAGATCTTGGAGACGTCCTTCTCGCCGGCGGCCAGCGTGCGACAGGCGACATAGAGCAGCGCGCGGGCGGCCTCGGTCTTGGTGGCCATGTCCGCCAGCATGTGCTGCACGGCCTGGTTGGCGATGATCGGCTTGCCGAACTGCTGGCGCGTGCGGGCATAGATGACGGCCTCGTCCAGCGCGCCCTGGGCCAGGCCCACGCCCTGCGCGCCGATGCCCGGCCGCGACTCGTCCAGGGTTTTCATCGCCACGATGAAGCCCAGGCCCTCGCGTCCCAGGATGTTCTCCTTGGGCACTTCGCAGTCCTGGAAGACCAGCTCGCGCGTCGCCGAGCAGCGGATGCCGAGCTTCTTCTCCTTCTTGCCGAAGGAAAAGCCCTTGAATCCTTTTTCGACAATCAAGGCCGACGCGCCGCGCGCGCCCTTGTTCTTATCGGTCATGGCGATGATGGTATAGGTGTCGGCCTCGCCGCCGTTGGTGATCCACTGCTTGGTGCCGTTGAGGATGTATTTGTCGCCCTGGAGCGTCGCCGTGGTCTGGATGCCGCCGGCGTCGGAGCCGGCATTGGCCTCCGTCAGGCCGAAGGCGCAGTATTTCTGCCCCTTCGCGATCGGCGGCAGGTATTTGGCCTTCTGGGCGTCGGTGCCGAACAGCAGAATCGGGTAGGCGCCCAAGGCGTTGGCGGCAAAGGAGACGGAGACGCCGATGCAGATGCGGCTCAACTGCTCGATGGCCAGGCAGAATTCCAGGGAGGTGCCGCCGAAGCCGCCGTACTGCTCGGAGATGTACAGGCCCATCATGTCCATGCGGCCGAGCTCCTGCAACAGCGCGTGGGGGAACTCCTCCTTCTCGTCGAGTTCCTGCCGCACCGGCAGGACGCGCTCCCTGGCGAACGCGCGCATCAGCTCGCAGATTTCCAACTGCTGTTCCGTCAGCCCGTAGTTGATCGCCATGCTGTTGCTCCTTGGGTAAAAGGCGCGGCACTTTACCCGTCCGCTTCGGGGTCGTCAAGCCTGCAATACGTGAAAAAACCTATGGGCGGCGGCGAATACGGGGTGCCGATTAAGCCCCACCACGGAATGGCCGTGCCGTTGGTCAAGGCCCGCCGGGGGGATGGTTTGAGTTGAATCCGGCTTCCTTGGGCAAGAAGAAATGTGCGCGGATTCTAGCCGCTTTCTCGCCTTTGCTGAACCGTGACGTTCTTCCTTTCGATGAGGAAATGAATCGCCACGACAGACTCGCTTTTGAGACGACAATCCTTAATTGCTTCGGCCTCTCCAATCTCCGATTGAAGATCACAAACGCAATACGTGGCCTTCTTGAAATACGTCTGACTGCGCGAGATTGAGGGGGCCATTGGCCACACATCCCATCAACCTATGCTGCTAATATTCATGGTACACAGATGAACCGGGCTTATATGATCTTGTGCCACGCCAATCCGACGAAGGCGGCGAGGGTGAGCAGGGCCAGGGCCCAGGCCAGCGCGGTCCAGACGCGGTCGCCGCCGTCCCGCGGCCGCGCCAGCAGCCAGCCCAGGGCCGCGCCGGTGACGAAGCCGCCGGCGTGCGCATAGTTGTCCGCGCCGACCATGTAGCCGAAGATAAAGCTGTACACCGCCCACTTGATGAAGAAATTCCGCTGCATCAACCCCAACGCGCCGCCGCTAAAGTGCGCATAGGCCATGCCCAGCCCGATCAGGCCGAACAACGCGCCGGAGGCGCCGGCGATGGTAACGAAATCCGCCGACCGACACAGCACGTCCGCCGCCCCGCCACCAAGCAGGGCCAGCGTGTAGACGGCAAAGAACCGCGCCCCGCCCACCTGCCGCTCCAATTCCGGGCCGACCTGCGACAGCGCGAACAGGTTGAACGCCAGATGGAGCAGCCCGATGTGCAGGTAACCATAGGTGACGATCTGCCAGTAGGCCCCGTCCCAGAAGTGCGGCGGCACCAGGGCGCCCAGGGCCTGGAGGGCTTCCGACGAAGGCGCCTGCAGTCCGCGCGGACCGGCGATCAGCAGCATGATCGCAAAATCAATCACGTTGGCCGCCAGCACCAGCGCCGTCACCGGCCCCCGCGCCGGGAGCGCCAGGCCGACGGCGCGCAGCGCGGCCTGCACCGTCCACGGCGCCACCGCCCGCCCGCACCGCAGGCAGGTCCGGTCGTGGCGGTCCACCAGTGCGCCGCAGGCGCAGAGCTTGTGCCGATACAGCACGCGCCGCCGCCCGTCCCGCCAGCGCGCCTGGGCTTCATCCCAGCGCCGCTGCCAGCGCCACGCGCGCCATTGCCACGCCGCGCCACGCAGGCCCAGCCGGTCAAATAGATCCTTCCAATCCATCGTGTTCCTTACGTCAACGGGCTCAGCCGCCGCGCGGCAAACGCCGCGTGAGGTCACGCGGCCTACAACAGCATTGGCGCAACGTCGCCCTTTGGCCGCCTATTCCGTCACCACCACCGCACCCAGCAGGATGCCCAAATCGTCTGGGTAGCCGCGCACGCCGGAATTCCAGGGCGGATCCGTGGCGAGCGTGATCACGGCCTGCGGCGGCAGCAGGCCAATGGCGGCGGCGCGGCAAATCAGCCATTGCGGCGGACCGGTGCGTACGGCGCGCGCGGTGACCGCGGTTTGGCCGAGCGCCGCGACGCGCAGGTTGACCCGCGGGCCGACCGCCTCCGGCGCGGCGAAATAGAGGAACAGTTCGCCGTCCGGACCGGATGGCGCGGGCAGGACCAACTCGGCCTGGGCCAGGGTCCAGCGGACGCGGATCGGCGGCAGTTGTCTTTCCACGGTCGCCGCCGCCGGCCAGGCTCCCGCCACGGAAGTGAAGACGCCGTCGCGGAGCAACTGGACGTCGGCCAGCAACCCGTCCTCCGGACAGGACAGCTCCAGTTGCCGCGGAAATCTGAGCGCCTGCCCGCGCAGGCGCAGGACCCACCATTCATCCGCCAGCCACAGCCAGTCCTGTCGCACGGCATCGGCCGGCAGGCCCTCGAGCCGCGGGCGGCGGATAGGGGTGAACGGCCCATGAAAAAAGAAATAGAGGCCGTCCGTGGTCAGCGGCGGGCCATCCGCCGCCGACAACGGCACGTCGCGCGCGACACCTGCCGACAGTACGAGGCCGCGCAGGCTCCAGCTTTCGTTCCGGACGTTGGCGAAACCCCGGAGGCCCATATTGCCCGCATCGGGCTGGAAGCGATACGGCACCCGCCCGTGCGCGGCCCCAGCGTGTTCCGGCGTGCGCAACTGCATACGGTACAGCGTATAGGTTTCTTCATAGGGCAGGATCCGGCGCGGGAGTTCATGCAACTCGCGCGCCAGCGCCGTGGTGGCCAGGGTCGCCCGCCGCACCGGCTGGAAGACAAACCGCGCGCTGAACGGTTGCTGGAACGGCGTCAGGAAAAAGCAGGCCCGGTTGGGATTCGACATCATCAGCCGCGCCCACGCTGTCTCGGCCTGCGCATAGCTCGTGGCGTGGTACTCGTTGTCCAGTTCCAGCGTGGGGATGCCGAAAAGATGTTCCAACGGCGCGCCCGCCTTGGAGTATTCGACCAGCAGGAGGCCGTTGTGCGCACGAATGGGGTCGGCCATTCGCTCAAAAAAACGATAACTGCCGGCAAAATCCGTCTGCCGGAGCAGGTGCGTTCGTCCGTGCAGCATGGCCGCCAGCAACAGCACGGTCATCCCGGTCGTGATCCAGGTCGCCCCGCGGCGGCCCCGACTCGCCACGGTCACGACCAGCGCGGCGAGGCACAGGCCGAGCATGGGCGCATGAAAAATCAGCATGCGCCGCGTTTCCATCATGTAATTGTTCATCCAGCCGGAGAGCAGCAGCGCGGGCAGGAGCGCCGCGCAGAGTCCGAGCCGCAGATCCGCGTGCGTGCCGCGCCGGAACAGCAACGCGCCCCACCCCGCCAGGCCAGCGAGCAGCGCCGTGCGCGAGACCAACTGCCCGAAGCCGCGCAGATCCGCCAGGATGAGGGAGCGGGTCCAGCGGCAATCGGGCAGCAGCGGCACGCGGCCCTGGGGCCCGCGGCCCCACCAACTGAGCAGAAAAGCTCCCGCGGCGAGCGCCAGCAGGACGCCGGCGACGGCGTAGCGCGGCCGCGCGACGGGTCCGCGCGGCGGCCGCGCCAGCCGCGTGGCCAGCCACAGGACGGCCGCCACCGCGAGCAACGCGACCGCCACCGTGCGGGGCGACGGTGCAGCCCACGGACCGAGAAAACGGAGCAGATGATAGCAGTCCGTCACTTCGCGCAAGTACCAGACGAACAACGCCACGCCGCCGCAGGTCAGGGGGATCACCAGCGCGAACAGCCGGCGGCCGAGGGCGGCTTTGACCAGCAGCACCGCAACGAAGGGCACGACGCCATACCAGGCCGTGATGTGGAAAAAAGGCGCCAGTAGCAGGCAAATGCTGCCGAGTAGAAAATCGGCCAGCCGGCGCTCACCCGGCGAACGCCAGGCATGCGCCACCAGGGCCAGCCCCGCCCAGAGAAACAGCAGCGCGCCCAGTTCCGCCCGCGGGCTGCGCGCGTTCCAGAACACCACGGGATTCAACACGAAGAAAAGGGCCGCCAGCACGCCGGCGCCGCGCCGCCCCAGCAATTGCGCGCCGAGCGACGCCAGCGCCAGGGTGGCCAGCCAGGTCAGCAGCGGCGCCCCGTAAAGCACCAGCCACGCCGGCCCGAGGCGCGCCAGCAGGCTCATCATCACCGGGTACGCCGGCTGGAACCACGGCCCGACCGTCGCCGTAGGCACATCGCGGACCCACAGGCAGGCATCCTTGGTCAGGCCAAACCCCTCGTGGCCGTAGAAAAAGGCGGGGCGGTCGGCCTCGGGCACCTGCGCCAGCAGGGGGTCCTGATGGAACACGCCGGCCTGCCGGCTGAAGGCCACGCTGGCATTGACGTACGCGCCCGGATCCTCGCCGCCGAGAATTTCCTCGTGCGGGCGGAAGAACAGCAGCGCGCTGCCGGCCAGCAGGGCGACCAGCGCCGCCGGCCCCGCCCACCGCCGGGCGTTTTCGACCCGCAGCAGCAGCGCCGTGCAGCGCCCGACGGCGGTCAGCGCCATGACCCAGAACAGCACGCTGCACATCAGTACCATAGGCCATTCGCCTCAGGACGCGCGTCCCGGCGGCGCGGGCGGCGGCGCGGAGACAGGATTTCGGGGCGGGCCCTCCCGTTTGGCCTCCAGGGCCTCGAGGCGCGCCTCCAGCAGGGCGATGCGGCGCACGGCGCGGCTCTGATTGTCCTGTAATCGCGAGAGCATGATGGAGATATGGAAGGCGACCAGCAGCAGAAAGCCGAAGATCACCACCACCACAGCCGTGACGTACTGCATGCCGGTGAGTTGCTGCAGCCAGGCCATCGCGGAGCGGGGGAAGATGGCGAAGAGCAGGATGACCAAACCCGTGCCGACCCACAGCAGGGCATACCGCTCCCGCATGCGCGTCCGGCGCACCGCCTCCAGGGTGACAATCAGCACGAGAAAACTCAGCAAGCCGGTCACGCCGCGTAATTTCAGCTCCGGGCTGTACAGGCTGCCCGGATCGTGCAGCGTCACGCCCGTAAAAATCACGATCAGCACAATGCCGAGCAGCAGCCCGGCGCGGGCCAGCCAACCCAGCCGCTTGCGCCAGATGACGAAGAACAGGCCGCTGGCCAGAATCAGAAGGATGCCGAGCACATCCACCAGATAGTTCATAGGCCCCAGTCCCCCTTGACCCGCTCGCGATGAAACCGGGGGTCCACGGCGCGCGCGCGGTCGAGCACCAGCGCCAGAGTCACCTTCAGCGCGTAATACAGGGCCATGCGGTTGCCGATGGAGGATTGCCCGCCCTGCCGCGCGCGAAAAGCCACGGCGGTTTCGCACACCCGGTACCCCTGCCGCGTCAGGAGGGCGATGGATTCCGGCTCGGGATAGTCGGCGGGGCAGTTCCGGGCCAGGAAAAATGCCGCCAGGCGGTTGAGCGCCTGAAAGCCCGAGGTGGGATCGGTGATGCGCTGACGGCAGGCGGCGGACAACAGGGCGGCGAGGCCGCGGATGCCGGCGTGCCGCAGGATGGTGCCGGCGTAGGCGCGCTCGTCCAGGAAGCGGGACCCGACAACCAGGTCGGCGCCGCTGGACTGCAGGGCGGCGAGCAGTTTGGGGATTTCCGCCGGCGGATGCTGGCCATCCCCGTCGCAACGGATCACCTGGCGATAGCCCCGCGTGATGGCATACTCGAATCCGGCCTGCATCGTCCCGCCCACGCCCAGGTTGCACGGCAGCCCCAGCACCACCGCGCCATGGGCGCGCGCGATCTCCGGCGTCCGGTCCTCGGAGCCGTCGTCCACCACCGCCACGGCCAGCGCGGGGAACAAACCGCGCACTTCGTCCAACAGCGATCCCAAGGCCGCCTCCTCGTTGTAGGCGGGAATGAGCAACAACGAATCGTTGAGCCACGCAGTCATGACGGCGGCCAGAATACCGGCTTTTACGGCGCGCAACAAACAACTTTTCCGCGGCGGCAACCGCGTGCGGTCCTCCAAGGCTCACTGCAACCGGCCAAGGGAGATAGCGGTGGAGGGTATTCACGCCGCTGGCACCTTCCCGGGGCATCGTTTGGCGCATGGTCTATGCCAAGCCACGCCAACGGCCTCCGGTTCCGGACCTAACACTAGACATTCCGGCCGGAACATTTAATGTTAGGTGCGGATGGGGAGAGGGCCATGAGGACCGCGCCCCGTTCGGCGCCCAACGCCCGTAGTTTGAGGCCAGCCAGGGAAGAATTGCGTTCAGCCCGGGATGCCTTATACTGCGCCCCCGGAATGAATACCTCGCTCCCATGGTCCGGCTGGTGGCGGCGGCGGCGGCCGGGCCCGCCGGGGGCGGTGCGCGACGGACGGCTGAGCATGGTGTGCAACGTCTGCGGCGCCCGCAGCACCTGCCCGCTCGACGAATTGCAGCGCGAAGCGCCCCCCTGCCCCGGCTGTGGCTCCACCGTCCGCCAGCGCGCCATCATCCACCTGCTGTCTAGCCATTTTTTCGCCGCGAGCCTGGCGCTGCCCGACTTTCCGCTACAGCCGGACCTGCGCGGAGCGGGCATGAGCGATTGGGAAGGCTTCGCACGGCCGCTCGCCCGGCGGCTCGGCTACACCAACACGTATTATCATAAGGAGCCGCGGCTCGACATCACCCAGCCACCGGCGGACTGGCTGGGCACGCTGGATTTTCTGATTTCATCGGACGTGCTGGAACACGTGGCGCCGCCCGTGTCACGCGCGTTCGTGCATGCGCGACAACTGCTGAAACCCGGCGGGCTTTTTCTGCTCACCGTGCCGTGGGTGCCGGACGGCGACACGCGCGAGCATTTCCCCGATCTGTTTGTCTATGACCTTTCCGGCCCGGAAACCGGAACCCCGGTGCTGCGCAACCGCACCCGCGCCGGGGAGCGGCAGGAGTTTCGCGACCTGGTGTTTCATGGCGGGGCGGGCGCGACGCTCGAGATGCGCATGTTTTCGCGCGCAGGCGTATGGCGCGAATTGACGCAAGCCGGCTTCACGAACATCCGCCTGCACGACGCCGATCACCTCCCATTCGGCATCCACTGGCAGCACCCCTGGTCGCTGCCCCTCACGGCCCAGGCGCCGGCATGAGCGGCTGCGGCGATGTCGCTACCGATCACGCCCGCCGAGCCAGCGCATGTTTCCTCCCGTGGGCGGGGCTTCCAGCCCCGCGTACGCACTGTCGTCGCTCTTGCTCAACCGGGCGATGGAAGATCCTCCCGGCCGCCGCCGCGTAGCGCGGTGCGCCGCTGGACAATCGCGGGCCAGGCTTGGCGCACGGCGGCCCACGCCTGGCAATATTCGGCGCCATAGCCGCCCGCCAGGCTTTGCAGCGCCTTGATGCCCTCGCCCGCCAGGTGCACGGCTAGCCACGACCGCGGGTAATTGCGAAAAACGAACAGCAGCCGGTTCCGCTCGTAGAGGCGCATGAAGTCACGCCGGGGCAGCCGGCCGAAGGTGGCCGCGTCGAGATGCACGGCCCGGCACTCCGGCACGTACCACACCGGCCAGCCCGCGCGCCGGAAGGCAAAGCCCAGTTCGGCGTCCTCATAATAGCCCGGCGTATACACCTCGCTGAAGCCGCCGACCGCCTGCCAGGCGGCGCGCCGGACCAGGAAGAGCGGGCTGTGGAAATCCACGCGCGCCGGCTGCGCGCCCGGATCGCGCGCGCCGCGCGTTCCCAGGAGCGCGTACAGGGGATGCAGCCGCGAGCCGCAGTACTGGGTCGTGCCGTCGGGCCGCAGGATGCGCCCACCCGCCTGCGCCGCGGACGGCTGGCGCTCCAGCGCCGCCACCAGCGGCGCCAGCCAGTCCGGCTCCACCAGCACGTCGGGATTGACCTGCGCCACGTACTCGGTATCCGCGCGCGCCACGAGGCGGTTCACCGCCGCGGGGTAGCCGAGATTGGCGGGCAGGCGCTCAACGCGCACAGCGGGAAAATCCCGGGCGAGCAGGTCCGCCGTACCGTCGGCGCTCGCGTTGTCCACCACCAGCCAGCGGACGGCCGGGTACTGCGTGACCGCGAGCAGCCGGGGCAGGGTGCGCGGCAGGAGGCCGGCCGCGTTGAACGTCACCAGGCCGACAGTGACCGGCGGCGGAGCGGCGGGGTTCAGGTCGCGCGGCGCGCCTGGTGCGGCGTCCATGGATGGCTCCACTTGTTCTCAAAATACTCGCGGTTGCGCTCGAACAGGCGGCGATAGGCCGCCTGGTCCAGCTTGGAGAAACTGGCCATGCCGTAATGGTGCACGAAGGCGTCTTCGCAGCATACCGCGCGCCAGCCCTGGGCGCGCACCGCTTCGGCATAGTCCGCGTCCTCGAACATGCCCGCGCCGTACTGCTCGTCCAGTTCGCCGACGCGCTGGAACACCTCGCGCCGGAACGCGACGCAAAACATGGCCGGCACGGCAATGTCGAACAGTTGGTCCGCGTGGGCGGCGGTGTAGGCCCGCGCAAACTGCTCCATGCCGGCGATGCTGTCGTAGGCAGCGTCAATGCGCGCCTCGTTGCCGGTCCAGTTAGTGACCGGTCCGACCAGCCCCACGTCGGGCTGCGCGGCATGGCGCACCAGGTTGTCCAGCCAGCCCGGCGGCACGATGGTGTCGTTATTCAGCAGCACCAGCGTGGCGCAGTCGTCCAGCCGGCGCAGGCCGACGTTGTTGGCCGCCGCGAAGCCGAGGTTGCGGCCGTTGAACACCGCCTCCAGGCGCGGATCGCCCGCTGCCGCGCCGCGCAGGTAGTCCCGGGTGGCGCTGTCGGAACCGTTGTCCACCACGACGACGCGGAAATTCGGCCAGGCGGTGCGGTGCAGCACGCTGTCGAGGCACTGGCGCAAATAAGCGGGGCCAAAATAGGAGACCACCACGATGCCCGCCTTCGAAAACGATTCCGGCGGAGCGGCGGGCGCCGGCACCGTCGCCAGCGGACCGCCCACGGGCAGCAGTTGCAGGCGCTGCGCTGTGGCGGGGTCGGCGGCGACGACGCCCGGAACAAGGGACCACAGACGCGCGAGCGCATGCCGCAGGTTTTTCATCAGGTGCCCATCTGAATATCGGTGTCGAACCAGGTGAAGTAGCGGCAACAGTAGCGGACGTCGCGGTTGCGGTCCTTGATTTCCCGGGCTGGATTGCCGACGGCGATGCGCCAGGGCGCAATATTGTGGGTCACCACCGCGCCGGCACCGATCACGGCGCCCTCGCCGATGGTCACGCCGGCCCGGATGATCGCGCGTACGCCGATCCAGACATGATCTCCGATGGTCGTCACGCCGCCACGCGTGGCGAAGTCGGGGCTTTGCGGGTCGTGGTCCATGGACAGGATGTACACTTCCGGCGAGATGCTGCAATTGGCGCCGATCTGCACGCCTACGCGCCCATCCACATAACAGTTGCGGTTCAGAATGGTTTGGGGTCCGATGCGCACGTGCTGGCCGGTGAAGAAACAGCCCATGTGGAGGCAGCAGCCCGGGCCGAGCTCGTAGCCCAGCACGCGGCGATAATAGGCGTGCCGCAGGCGGAAGGACGGCAGCCGGGCCACCAGATGGTTGCCGACATACCACGCGACGGCGCTCGCCAATCCGTTTCCGCTCATACCGGCTCCTTTTCGGCGCGCAACAGGCGGTACAGGTTGCCGAGCCCCTGCTCCGCGATGCGCCGATTGTCAAACAGCGCGTACGTCTTGGCCCGCGCCCGATCGGCCAGCGCCCGGGCCCGGTCCGCGTCGACCAACAATTCCGCCACGCGGGCGGCAAACTGACGGGGGTCGTCAGCCAGATACAGATCCTGTCCGGGCACGAATTCCAGGCCCTCGGCGGCAATGGAGGTCACCACGCTGGGCCGGTGCAGCGCGGAATACTGCAGCACCTTGGCCCGGATGCCGGCGCCGGAGACCAGCGGGGCGATGCACACCGTCGCTTGCTGGATGTAGGGGCGCACGTCGGGCACGCGGCCGGTCACCACCACGTTCCGGCCATTGTGGTATTGGCGGATGTCCGGCGGCGGAGCGGCGCCGACCAGCAGCACGCGCGCGCCGGGCACCGCCGCGACGAGCTTCGGCCAGACGGCGCGCATGAAGAAGTGCGCCGCGTCCTGGTTCGGGTAGTGCGTGAAGTTGGCGATAAAGGCCAGCGTGGCCGGCGCGGGGGGCCGCTCCGGCAGGACAAAGGTTTCCAGCAGGACGCCCGTATTGACCACGTAATACGGCATCTGCGGACAAAAGCGCGCGAGGAACTGCCCATCCTTGTCGGTCGTCACGACCTGCAGGTCGGCGCGTTGTGCCGCCTGCGTCTCGACGTCGAGCATGGCCAGCAGTTGCGCGAAGCGCCGCAGCCAGTCCGGCGTCAGCGGTTCCATCCGTCGCAGATCAATCCACAGGCTGCACGAGACCGCTTCCATGTGCGTGTAGATGTGATGCCGCCCCAACCGGCGGTCATGGCTGAGCAGCGCGCGCGGCCACTCATAATGCACGATGTCTGCCGGCTGGCCGCCGAGCAGTTGCAGCAGCTTGCCGATACAGCCGCCTTCCAGGTCTTCGAAGGTCAGCCCGTGCAACACGTGGCAGTAGGGTGCCAGTTCCACAAAGGCGTCATGGTCCCGCCGCCGATCGTACCAGGTGGCCACCAGGACCTCGTGCCGTTCGCCCAGGATCTTGATGAAATCCGCCACCCGCCCGCCACCGCCATGCACGGGATTCGGAAATTCGCCGCAGACCAACAGGATGCGCAACCGCGGCAGGGGCGGACTGTCCGCCGGATAGAGCTCCAGCGCGCGCCGCACCGTGCCGGGCTGATCCGTGGCCGCGGCGCGCAAGGCGGACAGCATAGACGCATAACGCGCCTCTTCCTGGCGGCCCAGCCAATGACCCAGCAGCTTGGCCACCGCTTCCGCCGGAACATCCAGCTCCAGTCGCGCCAGCAACCACTCCAGGTTCGGCCAAACCAGCGGCCGGTTGTACCGCCGCCTATGCCACCGCCGCGCCAGATGGTCCAGGGCCTTGCGCCGCAGTTCGCGATCCAAGGCATAGCGCCCGGCCCGGACCGGCAGGCGCGCGGTCTCGATGCACCGGTCGGTCACCGTGGTCAGGCGGCCCCACAGGGACGTGCGCCAGGCGGCCAGATTCGCTTCCAACGCCTGCACGCGGGCCGCGTTGCGCTGGCATTCTTTTTCAACCTCCGCCAAGCGCGCCTGGTTCTCCGCCAGGCGCACCTCCGCCTCCGCCTGGTGCACTTCCGCCAGCGCGGCACGCCGCTCCAGCAACGCCTTCAACAGGCCTGCGCCCTGTACCCACACCTCCGGCGGGGTTACGGGCGGGACGGGACGAACCAGCGCGCGCAAACCGTCCGGCAAGGTTCCGCGCACGGCCACCAGCAGATGGCGATACGCCGGCTCGACATTGTCGGCCTCATAAAAGTGTTCGTTATACCAGGCATTCAACGCGCGGGAGAGCGGTTCATCTTGCCAGCGCCACTGAAAGAGGAAAAAGACGCTCAGTGCCCCCAGCCACCGGGACAGATATCCGTTCGGCAGGATCAACACCGCCCGGCCGCGGTCCGCTAGAAAGCCTTGGGTCGCCGCCAGCTCGGGCAAGCCGTGCCGCCGGTGCTCCTCCAGGAACGGATACCGCTGGCCGTGCGACGCGATGATCAGCCGGTCCAACAGGTCTTCCGCCTGCCGCACGGCCGGATCCGCAAAGGGCGCGCCAATCAGCACCGGTCCCGCCGACACGCGCAGCAGTTCCCCCAAGAAGGCGTTCCGGTCCGCCGCGGGGATGTGTTCCAGCGTGTCGGAAGATACCACCGCATCAAACCGGCCGTCCGGAAACGGCAAACAACGCCCGTCCGCCGCCAGGTCCACGCCGGTTTTCATTTCCTGGTCAACCACGGTGATGCGATCGGCGGGCAGGAATTCGCGCAAGGTTCCGGGCCAGCCGCCAACGTCCAGGATCCGCCAGCGGGTCGTACCCGAAGGGCGCAGCGCCTCCACAGCCTCCTGGATCGGATGGTAACGCTGATATTGATCAAAAGGCATTTCCCGGGTCCGGCGGGCTTCCGTAAAGGCGCCCGCCGCCCCCGCCGACGTCCAGGGCCGGCTGCCCCACCGTTCCTGCAGGGCGGCGCGCACCGCCGCCCGATGGTCGGCGCCCAGGCGAAACGCATAAAAGGCGTTGAATCCGGGGCCGTGGTAGCTGTTCACCTCCAGCACGTCATAACCGCGCGCCAGAAAATCCGCGGCGGTCCACTCCGAGCAATGCTGCTGGAGTTCGCGCTGCTCGGGCGGCAAGGCGGCCAACTGGCGCTGCCGAAAGTCTTGATCGTCGGCCTCGTGTTCGAGTTCCGCGGATTCGACCGGCACGAAACAGACCAAGGCCTTCCGCGTGCGGGCCTCCAGATCCGCCAGCAGGACCTCGGCCGCGGCGCGCGGCAGATGTTCCAGGAAATTCAGGGCCAGGGCGGCGTCGAACACGCGCGCCCCCAGCACCGCCGGCAATTGCCGGGCGTCGACGTTGATTTTTTCCATCGCTTCCGGCAGGGCGGCCAGGGCCGGCGCGTACAGGTCCACGGCGGTGATCGGTCCGGCCGCCAAGCCGCGCAACGGTTGCGCGCCGCCACAGCCCACATCCAACACCTGCGCGGTGTCCGCCGGCAACAACAGGCCGAGGAGCGGGTGCGGATTTTCCGCCGCGCGCAACGCAACGCACGCCGCGACGTCCGCCAGCGCCCGGACCAGGTGGTCCGGCGAGGGACACAGGAACCAGCGGCTGTCCGCCCCCGCCATCACGAGCCACGCTCCGCCGGCAGGATGCCGGCGAACACGAAGGTGTAGACCGCGAGCAACAGCAGGAACGTGAGCACCAGCCAGAGCACGTCCAACAACAGGCCACGGGTGCTGAGCACGATTTCGCGACGCGTCAATTCAGTCAGCAGCCAACGCTGCCGCCAGCAGGCCAACCAAGGTGAAATAAACCATGACACGGGCGCACGTTACCAAAAGGACCGGGGCTTGGAAAAGCAAAAGCGCCGTTCAGGAGGCGGGCCGGTTCCCGCCCATAATCCGCCACGTGGCCAGTCGTCCAAACAGTGACTTGCGCCGGGCGGCCAGGGCGCCTTCCGCGGCGCGCAGCTGCGCCGTGGCGCTGGCCAACTGCGCTTCGCACTCAATCAATAGCTGTGCGACTCGGCCTTGACCCGTCTGCGTCTTCAACGGTTGCGCCATCCAGGCATTGACCAACTCTTGATAACATAAATCATATCCGACAATATGATTTTGGAGTTCGGCTTCAGCCGCGCTGTAGCGCCGGAGATCGTCCGTGGTCACCGGCAAGCCGGCGGCGTCCAGGACCGCCACGAAAAAAGCAGCCGGGGTGAACTGGCTGCCATAGCCATGGGTTCCCCATCGGCTGATCATCACGAGATTCGATTGGATCGTTCGGAACAGTAGAAAACCCAATTCCATGGGCCCGGGGTGTATCCATTCCTGGTCAATCAATGCGGGCTTTCCCTCGGGATGGATGATGATGTTCCGGAAAGAGGCATCAAACAAGGTTCCAGCCACCAGCGCGCGCGCGGAGGACACGTCCACCTCCAGGCCCTGCTCCCGGGCGAGCGTTTGCAGCACAGCCAGATAACGCCGCAGGAAGGCCGCGACCTGCTCCACCCGCCATCCGTCGGTTGTGACCAGGCGGATGAATTCAAACGACAGGGTGATGCCGGCGTGATAGTCGGCAGCATCGTGACAGACAAACTGAAGGGGCGGCGTAGGCGCGTTTCCGGCGGGCGGCGTGCCACGGCCCAGGCGTTTGTACGCCAGTTGGATGCCGCCCGTGCCGTCGTCACGAAAAACAATCTCTTTGCAGTAAGCGGCCTGACGGCCCGTGCTGTAATGGAACGCCAACATACGCGGGTCAATGAAGGGCTTCGCCGTGGGCGCAGCCGCCACCAGGAATGAGTTGGCCAGGTCCAGCGCGAGGCCATTGGCAAAGACGATCGGCCAAGCCAGTTCCAGCGCGAAATTGCGGTACGGCGGCAGCAGCGGATCACGACAGGCGCTTTGCCAGGCGAAAGCAGCCGCATCGAAATCCTTGCGCTGCAAGCCTGCGGCCGTAATGATCGATGACGGCAATTTATAGTCGGGAAAAGGCAGCAGAAAGTCCATGGCGGAAAACCCGCCTTGCCGTAACAAATCGGCCAGAGCGGCACGACCGAACGTCCGCGGTTGCTCAGGCCGGTAACGCCCTTCGAGGCCATACATCGGCAGGCCCGTATGATCTTCACCCGCGCCGGCAAAGTATTTCAGGCCCAACTGGTTTTCAATAGCGAGGAGCAGCGTGCCGTGGGGCCGGAGCAAGGCGCGCGCACGCTGCAGCATGGCAAGCGGCGGATTCTCCGCGTGCATAAAAAGGCCGGCATATTCGAGCACGCCGACCAGCGTGATCACATCGAACTGCGCCGGCCATTCAAAGTGCTCAAGGCTCTCCGCCACCACGGTCACATGGGCGAGGTCCCGCGTCCGGGCGGCGGCCATGGCGGCACGGCGGGGACTGCCTTCCAACGCCAGCACACGTCCGCCGCATTCGCCCAGAAAACGGGTAAGGGCGCCGCAGCCGGCACCGATTTCCAACACGTCACCGCCGAGCGCGGCCGTGAACGGACGGAGCAGATTGGCGCGTGCACTGGATAAATGATAACGCGCAGGCCAATCGGTGCATTGCCGGGCCAGCTCAAAAGACAGGCTGGAAAGATCGCCCGCCTGCTCCAGAATTTCTGCAATACGTTTTTCCGGCTCGTCGCCATCGCTGTAGGGAATGCCGGCATAGCCGGGCCGCGACCAAACACGCGTCAGCTCATGCTGCACATATACGGCGGATAATGGGTGTGTGCTCATGGAGTTATCTGCCGGGCGCGCAGGGTCAGGTCGAGATCGGCCAACCCGAAGAAGCGTTGGTGGCGCCGCACCACCACATGAATGCTGTCGTAGCGACGGTCGTGGGGGATGACCTCCTCGCCCTGGCGCGTCGCGATACCCAGCGAAAGGAAGTAATCGCCCGGCGCCAGCCGGCAGCTAAATTCCACGTCCACCTGAACCGTCGTTTTCGCCCGCCCCAGTTGTTGAAAACACGCACCATCGAGAGCCTCTGAGTTGACGCCATAGACCGTCACGCCCTCCTTGGTTTTGACAGTCAATCCGAAGATCGGGTGCATGATGTCGGCATCAAATCGTACCGCCACGCACAAGCGTATGGTTTGTCCGCTGTCGATCTCCGACGGATAGGGCTGCCCCCCCGCCTCCAGATAGTAGTCCAGGATCGCCACGGTGCCATCACCCCAGCGGTATTCGTTTTGATTATAGCTGCTGCGCGTCGCAAACACATCGGTCGTCGTGCTCAGCAGGCATGGGGCGGCGGGCGGTGTTATCGTGGCCGGGGTTGTTTCCGCAACGGCGCCCGGCGGCGCTACCCGTTCCTTCCCGAACAGCAGATCCATGTACCGATTAGCCACCGAGCGCGGTTCGCCGAGCAGAAGCGGCGCGCCCTGGTCCAGCAAGAGCGCGCGTGAACAGTGGATCACGATCTGTTCCGTCGAATGGGTGACCAGCAGAATGCTGGCGCCCTTGTTTTTCAATTGGCGCAAATGCTCAAAGCATTTGGCCTGGAACTTGGCATCCCCCACGGCCAGGGCTTCATCCACGATCAGAATGTCGGGGTCGACGCTGATGGCGCAGGCAAAGGCCAGGCGGACAAACATGCCGGAAGAGTAATTCCGTACCGGCTGATCGAAAAACTGGGCGATGCCCGCAAACTCGGCCACGCGTGCGATCAAGTGTTCCTGCTCCCGGCCCACCACGCCCTGCACCGTCGCCGTCAGCCGCACGTTTTCACGCCCGGTTAATTCGGCATTGAAACCGGTGCCGAGCTCCAGGATCGCCGACACCCGGCCCTTGACCTGCACCGTACCTTGCGACGGCTGGAGCGTCCCGGCAAGGATTTGCAACAGGGTGCTTTTACCCGAACCATTGCGGCCAATGATGCCGATCACCTCGCCGCGGTTCACGGAGAAGGACACATCGCGCAGCGCATAGAAATCCTCAAAGTACGTGTGCGCTTTGCGCCACAGCGCCTCCGCCAGCCGGCCGCGCCGGTGCAGCCGTTCCGCTGCCGCCGCGAGGAGCGGCGCCTTGATCCGCGCGCTCGGCGAGTGCCACAGACGGTAGCGCTTGGCCAAACCTGTCACCTGAATGACGGGCTCAGACGACATCGGCAAACCCCCGGCGCGTCAGCGCAAACCACAAATAGCCCAGATGGCAAAGCACAAAGCAGCCCGCCAGGCACAGCACCCACGCCCGCCAGTCCGGCCACGCGCCCGCCACCAGTGTCTGGCGAAAACTGTCCACGATTACCGTCAACGGATTGCACAGCAGCAGCCATCGCACCCGCGCCGGCGCGGCCGACAACGGATAAAACACCGGTGTCAGGAACAACAAGATGCTGGCCAGCAGGCCGCTGAGGTGCGCGATGTCGCGCACGTAAACGCCCAGCGCGGCCAGGAACCAGCCCACCCCCAGACAGAGCAGCAACAGCGGCGCGTAGAGCACGGGCACCAGCAGCCATTGGATATAAACGTGCCGCCAAACCACCGCCTGGCACAGCAGCAACAGTGCCAGGCTGATCAGCGAGAAGAACGCCGCGGTCGCCACGCGGGCCGCCGGCAGCAGTTCCACCGGAAACACCATCTTCTTGACGTAATTGGGATGCGCCACAATCAGCAACGGACAACGCGTCAAGACATCGGCAAACAGGCTGAAAGGGATCAGGGCGGCAAAAATTCTGAGGCCGGTGTCCTGCCACGAGCCGGCGCCGGCGGCCGCCGGCAGGATGCCGGCGAACACGAAGGTGTAGACCGCGAGCAGCAGCAGGGGCGTGAGCACCAGCCACAGCACGCCTAACAACGTGCCGCGGGTGCTGAGCACGATTTCGCGACGCGTCAATTCAATCAGCAACCGACGCTGCCGCCAGCAGGCCAACCAAGGTGAAATAAACCATGACACGGGCGCACGTTACCAAAAAAAACGGGGCTTGGAAAAGCAAAAGCGCCGGGGACGCCCCCCGGAGGGGTTGCATGGCGCTTTTGCGGGGCACTTGATGGGAATAAACGCGGGCGTCACGGGCCGGTCAACCCCTGCGATGCAGGGCGCCCCGGCTCGCGCAGCGGGCCGAGCAGCACCGAGCTAAAGGCCACCCAATCGCCATCCAAATCCACCGTGGGCGACTGTACGCCGAAGGTCAGGGCCACCACCTGTCCCGCATAGCTCCGGCAGGGGATGCAGCACGATGCCCAGCGGATGCCCGTGGCGTCGGCGGGCAACAGACTGGCCAGCCACAGCCGCTGGCGGCGGCCATCAGCCGCCGTGATATCCACATAGGCCATGGTACCGTCGCCAACGAGTAGCGGCATCCCGACTTTGAAGGATAAGACATCATCCGCCTGAAGCGTGATGTTTTCGAAGGTGCAGGTGAAGCCATTGATGACCGTCATCGTGGGCTCGACACCCAACTCACCCATCCAATCCATGAACAATACGCCGCTGCCGGCCGCCGGGTCCGGGCCGGCGACAGCATGGATTTTCCCGCGCTGGCGCTCGGCCAGAAAATCAAGCCGGGGCGACCACGACGCCGCTGTGCGGCTGACCAGCGCCGAGCGGGCTTGCGGCGTGATATCCACGAACGCCCGCTGCATGGGATTATAGGCAAAGACCAGCAGATTCGTCACCGCCCCTGCTGCAGGGGTCAGGTGCTGGAAATCACCCACATACTGCACGCGGAGGCCCGGCGCGCCCGTGTAGAAGGTGAAAAAGGTGCGGTCCAGAAAAATCCATTTACGGACAACGGTGGGAGTGCCAATGATGACCACGTGCCGGCGCGCTAATTCCGGCCCATATTTATCCAGGATCACGGAGCGGGCGGAATGGGCGATTTTCTGGCTATCGATGAAATAAACATGGTCCAGATAGCCGCGATAGAACAGGTCCACGCTGCCGGCAGCCACCAGCACGCCCGCCATCAGCAATCCGCGGAACTGGCCCGCCGGGGCCAGGCGGCCGCTCAGATAAGCCGCACCCAGCAGGAGCGCGACGTAGGGGGCATACAGCCAGCGATATTCCTGGTGAAAAGAAACCGCAGCGGATAGCAACAACACCGCTCCCAGCACCAGGAGCAGGAATAGGTTCCGGGCCTCTTCGCCGGGTCGCCGCGGAAGAGCGCGGTCCGGATGGAAAAGATAGGCCACCACCAAGCTGGCCAGGGCTGCGGTCAGCAGACCACCCACCACCCATCCGGTGTGGCCGGCATCAGCAACATGCACCCCGCTCAAATAGTCTGGTCCGACATTAAACCCCAGCAGGTTCAGGCCTCCGGTCAGCAGGAAGTGTACGACGCGGCGAATATCGAAGGGCACCGACACCCCGCCGCCGGTTTCATAAAAGTTTATTTTGAAGATCTGCGTCTTGAGCGCATAATTGAACAGCAGCACCGCGCTGGGCATCGCCGCCGTCAGCAACCGGGGCCCGACGGTCCTGAAGGTCGCCGGCGCCAGCCAGATGGCCGCCGTCAGGAAGCCACCCAGCACCACATATCTTTCATGGGTGAAAACCGCCAGCAGATAAAAGGTCACCGGCCCGATCCAGGCGCGCAGCGTGCGCTGCGCATAGGCCCGCTGCGTCGCGATGACCAGCAGCAGGAACCAAGTCAGGGCCAGACCCTCCAGAACGCCACCCAGGATTTGATACACGTTGTAATAACTGAACCGGGAGAGGATGAACATGCTCCCGGCCGCCCAAGCCGTGAAGCGCTGCCGGCGCGACAGCCGATAAGCCAGCCAGGCCACGAGGCAGGCATTCAGCCATTCCATGCCCAGGTTCAGGAAAAAATAAGTGGTGAAGTTGTCGCCCAGGAACCGGTACGCCAGATGGGTAAACAGCAAACAGACCGGCCGATATTTATTCGCACCCACCGCGGTCAGGGCGTGCGCGATGCCCCTCCCCGCCGGGATCGCGCGCAGGCTGACCATGAGGCTCAAATCGTCGCCCATGAAGGTCCGATAGGGGAAAAAACCGAACCACAGGCAGGTCAACAGGGCCAGGAATAAAACCAGACCAACGCCCCACCAGCCCCGGAGGGCCGGCGGGCGGGAACGGCTGGTCGTGATGTTCTCCGGCTCCATGCGCGCAGTTCCACAGCGCTCCAGATGCGGATGCTGACCTTGCGCCGTCTTTACGCCGCATCCCCGTTGGTGTCAAGCGCATTGCCCGCCAACAAACATCGGGCACTCGCGCCGCACCCCACCGCCCCCTGCATCATCACCGGGCGGGGGTTGAACAACCGTCGGAAGCCCTGTAGTATGGCCACGATGATCGGCAACGAAATTCATGCATCGCACGGATCGTCCGTCCCGCGCCGCCCGGTCCGGGCGTCGCGGGGCTCCAGCCTGTGGACTTTCCTGGTTGCGGCGCCGGCGCCCGCGTGGCTGCGCCTGGCGGCAGTCGGTGCCGGCATGGCCGCCAGCCTGGCCGCGCTGCTGTTCTATCACGAGCTGGTCCGGCACTCCCGGCTCTACCTGTTGAGCAGCAACCCGCTGTGCTGGTTCCAAGGATGCTGGCGCATGGAACTGCCGCTGCTGGCGGCCTTGATCGTCGTCATGGCCTGGCCAGCCGGGCGCTGCCTGCTGGCGTGCTTTCTCGGCGGCGTCACCGGAGCCCCGCCGCTCCTCGCCACCTACCTGCTGGTGGACATCTTCTGCCGCGCCTTCATGCGCCTGCCGTCGCCCTCCGACCTGGGCCTGTTGCCGGAACTCCTGCGCGCCGAGCCGTGGTGGGGCCTGGGCGTAGGCCTGGGTCTATTCGTCCTGCTGCTTCTGTTCCTGTCGCCACTGGTGATCTTTGCCCGGTGGTGGCGTCACGCCTCGCGGCGCCGGCGCGCCCTGACGTTGACGGCACGGCTGGCGCTGCTGCTGGCCCTGGTGCTGGCCCTGACGGCGCGCCCGGCCCTGGATTGGTGGCCGGCGCGGGTCAAATTCTGGTTTTTTTCCGATATTCAAAACGCCAAGGACTTCGGACGCCTGGCGGCCGTCTGGTACGTCTCGGCTCGCGCCCGCCTGGCGCACGAGCGCCTCGCCCATTTGCCGCTGTCAGATCACCTGCTGGCCTTCCCGGCCGGCCCGCTGGCCCGGCCGCGCAATGTCTATGTCGTGCTGCTGGAAAGTCTGGTGGATCCCCGCGACCTGGCGGTCAAGTCCCCGCTGCCCGATCCTGTCCATCCCGCCCTGCGGGCAGCGCTCGGCGACCAGGCGGTCTTCGATCACGTGTTCTCGCCGGTCTTCGGCGGCAACAGCGCCCAGGCGGAGTTCGAACTGCTCACCGGCGCGCCCGCCTTCGCCAGCTTCGGGCCCATCGAGTACATGAGCTTCACGCCCCGCCCCACCGAAGGATTGCCCCACAGCCTGGCCGGGGCCGGTTACCGCACGGTGGTGGCCGAAGGCGCCGACAGTCAATTCTTCAACGCCCGGACCGCGCACCGTTCGCTGGGCTTCGCGGAGGCGCATTACACGGACCTGGATGCCTGGGTCATCGCGCCCGCCGACGGCCATTATCTGTTCGACGGCGACCTTTTTGACACCGTGCTCGACCGTCTGCGCGCCACGGCGGACGGACGGCCCACGATGGCCTATATCGCGGGCATGTACGGGCATGCGCCTTTTTACCGCGACCGGCGCCGGCATCCCGACGTGCTCGCCCATCCGAATCCGGTGGTGGCCGAACTGGGTAACCTCTTCTACTATCGCGGCGCCGCCATCGCGCAGTTGCTCGCGCGCCTCCGCCGCGAGGATCCCGACGCCTTGATCCTGATTCTGGGCGACCACCAGCCGGTGCCGATCGCCGACATGCATGTGCGGGGTCATCGCGCCGTGCCGGCCCTGTTGTTCGACGGCGCCACGCGCGTTTCCATCGAGGGCAAATACATGTGGGAACTGCCTTGGCTGCTGTGGAGCCGGCTGTCCGGCACTGCCGTCCAACCGCCGGACGAGGAGGCCCGGCGGCTGCACTACGAGACGCTCATCGCCCGCCATGTGCGCCAGTAACCTGCCTTCATCCAACACTTGTGGGGCGCCGCCCGTGAAAATCGCCTTCAGTCTGTTAAACTATCGTCCGGGGAAGATCGGCGGAACGGAGATTTATCTCCGCCAGTTGCTCGCCCATCTGCCCGGCGTCCTCGGCCCTGACGAACTGGTCGTGCTGCTGGGTCGCGATCAAGCCGCGGCCATGCCCGCCGGCCCGTTGGCGCGACTGGTCGTGGACGCGTCCGACGGGCAACTGGCCGCCGCGCGCATCCTGGAGGCCTTCACACCCTATCGCGCCCGGTTTGCGGAGCGGATCATGGCGCACAGCCGTTGCGATGTGGCCGTGTTTCCACAACAATCCATCTTTCCCAAGCGCGTGGCCGTCCCCAGCCTTCTGGTCGTCCATGCCGTGCAACACCTGCTGCAGCCGGAACAGTTTTCGTTTTTCGACCGGGCCTTCCGCGCCGCCGCCTACCCGTACGGCTTGCGCCGGGCCGACCGGATTGTCGCCATTTCCACCGTGATGAAAAACACGCTGGTGGAGCGGTGCCAGGTGCCGGCGGAAAAGATCGCGGTGATTCCACACGGACGCCTGGAACTGAATCCATCCGCGGTCCGCCCCACCCCGCGGGTCACGGGCCGATTCCTGTTCTATCCCGCGGCCACCTATCCCTACAAGGGGCACGCCGTGCTGCTGGAGACCTTCGCCCGGCTGCGCCGCGGCGGCTACGACGGCCGGCTCGTCCTGGCCGGCCAGCAGACCGCGCATTGGAAGACGCTGGCCCGCCGCATCCGCATCCTGGGGCTGCAGGACGCGGTGCGGCACCTGGGCTGGTTGCCGTTGGCCGAAGTGCTGGAAGTGTACCGGGCGGCCGAGGCTGTCGTGTTGCCGACCACGTACGAGGGCTTTGGGCTGCCGGTCTTGGAAGCGGCCGCGATGGAAAAGAAATTGATCGTTTCCCGGCTGGCCATCTTCGACGAGCTGGGCGTGCCCCCGGCATTCCAAATTGATTTCGCCGATGTCGCGCAGCTCGCCGCCGCCCTGGCACGGCCCGGCCCCACGCGGCTGACGGCGCCTGCCTGGACCTGGAAACAGTGCGCCGCGGCGCTGGTGGATCTCGCGCGCCAGACCCGGGCAACGGCCCGCGCAGCCGCCCGGGAGCGCGTTGTTTCGTAGCCCGCGCCCGACCGTAACATTCAAACGCTGGCGCGGCGGATCAGGATACTTTCCGCCGCGCCGCCATGAACGAATAACCGGCGATGATGCCGTACCGCACCACCAGATGGATCAGCGCCTGTGGCGAACAGCGGCCGGTATCGGCGGCCGCGGCCTCCCATTCCTCACGAAACTGGCGGTGATAAGTCTGGCCGCTGATCGAGCCCGGATGCCAGCGAAAGTCCGCCAGCGGCGCGCCGGGCACGCGCACAGCCCCGCCGCAATGCCACAGCCGCAGGATGAATTCGTAATCGAACGCCGCGGCCAGATCCTCGCGCAACGGTCCGGTCTGCTGCCACACGGCGCGCCGGAAGAACATCGCCGGCTGCGAGATATAATTGATGCACTGGAAGGTGAAACGCGTGGAGAGCGGAAAGAACAACTTCTTCAGGTGGGTGATCGTGTGCCGGATTTCAGCCCCGGCCTCGTCCACGATCCGGCACCCGCCAAAGCAGAAGGCGCTGGCGGGATGCGCGCGCATGACCCGGGCGACACGGGCCAGCGCGTCGGGATAATACCGGTCATCGGCGTTGAGCCAGCCGATGATGTCGCCCGTGGCGCGGCTCAGGCCCTTGTTGATGGCCGAGGCCGGACCGCCGTCCGGCTCGGTGAGCAAGTGCGTCTCCGCCCCCAGATGGGGACGGATGATGGCCAGGGATCCGTCGGTGCTGCCGCCGTCCACGATCCAGTGTTCCACCTCCACCCCGGTGGTTCGCTGGGCGGCGACGCTGTCCAGCGTTTCCGCGAGAAAGCGTGCACCGTTAAAGTTCGGAGTAATGATGGAAAATTTCATGTGATTTCATGGTTCGTTGGCTGCAGGTCCGGCGGGCGGGCAGCCAGCGGCGGCGGTTCGGCCAGCCAGACATCGTAGGCCGGGCCGAACTGGCGCAGGAATTCCGGGCCCCAGTAGCGCTCCCAAGCCAGCACCGGCAACAAAATGACCGCATTGATATACGGAATCAGCAGTCCGCAGCAACAGCAGCAGGTCAGGCAGGCGATGCACATCACCCCCATCCCCACGGCCAGGCCGAACGCAAAGCGCAGCAGCCCGTAGAGCAGGAACGCGCCCGGCCGCGCGCGCCAGAGCGGCAGCCAGAGCCGCCAGGCGGCGTTGGTCCGCACATCGTACTTGCGCATCAGCGGGATAATGAAGTCCTTCAGCAAGGCCACGACATAGCCGTTGACCACCAGGAAAATCAGCAGCAGCAGCGCGCCGACCGCGATGCCCGCGACGGCTGAGGCGCCGAAAGCCCGCGCCCGGATGGCCGGCCAGGCCAGCGCCGCCCCCACCCCCACGATCAGCAGCACGATCGCCAGCACCACCAACACGTAGACCACCAGCCAGAGAAACAGTGAATGGCCCTGCCGCCGGCTGTTACGCCAGGGCGCCGCCACCTCCGCGCGACCCGTCAACGCGTTGTCCAGGAACATGAACTTGCCCCGCGCACTGAGCCACAGAAGCACCAGGCTGAACGCCACCGCGAGGATGAAGACCAACGCGCCGATGGTGATGATGAGCCAAAAATGTTCATGGAACACGGCCCACCCGCCCGGGACTGACACGCCGCGGTGGGACGATGGCGATGAGGGGACGTTAAAATGAAAGTTCACCCCGCCCTCGCCGAGCGTCGCCAGCCAGGCCGTGAAACCAATCGTCAGCCAACGCGCCAGATCAAACGGGCGGAATAACAGCGCTTGCATGCGCTGGAAGGCCGCTGCAAACGGCTCCACATAGGCAATCTCTTGTTCGATCATAGCCGCGCCTCCTTCGGCACCGGCCCTTTTGTAACCTCTCGCCGGATGGGAAGAAAGTCCAAATTTGACAAGCGCCTCCCGCCGGTTTATTATTGCCTACATGCGCGCAGTTTCTGTGCAGAAGAAGCCCCGAACTTCCGGCCGCAAAGCGCCCGGCTTTTGTTGGTCGGCTAAACGGGTCAAGGTGTTCTTAAACCGGCGCCATGTGGGCGCGCAGCCCTCCAAATTGTTAAGGGTGTGCCCCTTGGGGTTGCAGTTCTATGCTTCCCGCAAGGTGCCGGAATTCAGCGTGCTCGCGTTCCGCATGAACATCGCCATGGCCAACGGCCTGCAGGAAGAGGTGAGTTGCTCGGGCGTTGTAGTGCATTGCCAGTGGGATCGGGAAAGTCGTTTGTATCGCATCTGGGTCAAGTTCATTGATCTGCCCGACGCCACGAAGGCGCAGATCAAATGCATGGCGCGCGCCGCGAAATTAACATGTCCGCATTGCGAGAATTATTAAGCACGGCCGTGGCCTTCGGCGTGTCGGACATTCACATCAAGGTGGATAGCCCCGGCATCTTCCGGCTCAACGGCGCCTTGATCGAAGCCAGCTCGCACTGCTACGCCCAGGAAGAGGTGCGCCGCATCGTGGACGAAATCCTACCGGCCCATGAACGCCGGCACTATGAAACGGACCACGAATCCGACTTTTCCCTGCAGGAGCCGGAGGTCGGCCGCTTTCGTGCGACAGTCTTTCACAGCCATGGTCTGCCCGTCATCTCCCTGCGGCATGTCAAAACCCTGATCCCCTCGTTCGTCGAGCTGCACCTGCCGCCGAGCATCGAGCAGATCGCACTGGTGCCGCGCGGCATCATCATTGCCTCGGGTTCCACCGGCAGCGGCAAATCCACCACGCTGGCCGCCATGATCCAGCATATCAACCTGCACCAGCGCTGCCGCATCATCACCATCGAGGATCCCGTCGAGTTTGTGTTCGAGGACCGGCAGTCCATCATCTCGCAGCGGGAGGTGGGCCTCGACACACCCTCCTTCCACAGCGCCCTCAAGCACGTGCTGCGGCAGGATCCCGATGTCATCATGATCGGCGAGATGCGCGACGCCCAGAGCTTCATCGCCGCGCTCACCGCCTCCGAAACCGGGCACCTGATCTTCACCACGATGCACACCGACACGGCGGGCCAAGCCGTCAGCCGCATCCTGAACTTCTTCCCGCCGACCGAACGCGATCAGGTGCGGATGAGCCTGGCCACCAACCTGCAGGCGGTCATCTGCCAGCGCCTCACCCCCGCCTGCGCGGGCGGGGTGGTGCCAGCCGTGGAAATCCTGCGCAGCACGCCCACCGTCCGGAAACTGATCGAGAAAAACAATCTCGACAAGCTGCCCGACGCCATCGAAACGGGCGGCGAGGACCAGATGCAGACGTTCAACCAGTCCATCTACAACCTCATCAAGAGCGGCGTGATCAGCGAGGCGGAAGGCATGCTCCGCGCCAGCAATCCCGAGGCGCTGAAGATGAACCTCAAGGGCATTTTCCTCGACGAAGCCCGCCGCATTCTGTCCACCTGACGCGCGCCCGGCCCGTGGCCGGCCGTCGTTTTCACATCCGCCAGAACCAGTACATCACCTGGATTGCACGGGCCCTGCAAGGCCTCGCGGATGAGGCAGCGCCTGCCTAGGTGCTCCTTATATTCCGCGGCAGAAACCCTCCGATATTCCCGGAATCGTGACCGATTCCGCTCCCTAAAGCAGCGGGGACGAATCAAGGAAATTTTCAGGCCATTTGCCGCTTGTAACCTTCGGTCCGGCGTGACAGCCTGCGGGCACCATGAAGGCGCATGAAAACCGCTTCGCCCCCACCCGCGCGGCGGCCATGAAGCAGCGGCGCGGCAAAAGGGAAATTGCGATTGGAACAGGAATGCTTGCGCTGGTTTGGCTGGGGCTTGTTCCGACGGACGCGCAGCTTGTCCCGGAGGCGGAGCGCCAGAGAGTTGAGGCCGCCCTCCCCGGCGCCGCCTGGGCGAAGCCGCTCAAGCCGCGCAAGCTCCTCATCTTCGACCTGAACGTGAACTATGGCGGACATGGGTCCATCCCCACGGCCAATCTCGCTTTCACCCGCATGGGGCAGAAGACCGGCGCGTTTGAGACCACAGTCAGCCGCGATCCGAAGGTGTTCGAGCGCGAGAGCCTGCGGCAGTTCGACGCTGTGTTCTTCAACAACACGGTGGGCAACTGCTTCACGAATGCGGACTTGCGGCAGAATCTGGCCGATTTTGTTTATGGCGGCGGCGGGCTGATGGGCGTTCACGGGACCACCGTGGGCTTCACGCAATGGCCCGGGGCGAAGGAGGACTGGCCGGAGTTTGGACTGATGATCGGCGCGCGCGGCGCAAATCATCGGGCCAGCGACGAGCATGTTTTCATCCAGCTTGACGATCCGGCGCATCCGCTGAACGCGCCGTTCGGCGGGCAGGGCTTCGATTACCGCAGCGAGTTCTTCCGCGTGCATGCGCCCTACTCGCGCTGCCGCGTGCGCGTGCTGTTCAGCATTGACACGGGGAAAACCGACCTCAAGCAAGGACCGGGTTATGGCGATCTGGAGCGGGCGGACAACGACTTCGCCCTGGCCTGGGTGCGCAACTACGGCCGGGGCCGGACGTTTTATTGCACCATCGCCCACGCCCCGTCGGTTTTTTGGGACGCGAAGCTGTTGTCGTTCTATCTGGCGGCGGCGCAGTTCGTCCTGGGCGATTTGCCGGCGCCCACGATTCCCAGCGCGCGGCTCACGCCCGCCATCCGGGCCCAGGAGAAGCTCGGCTGGCGGCTGGGCATCGAAGCCTACACCTTCCAAAAGTTCACTTTCTTCGAAGCCATCGAGAAGACGGCCCAACTCGGCCTGCCGTTCATGGGCGGACTCAGCTTCCAGCAAGTGAGCAAGGACATCCCCAAGAACTTCGCGCCCGGGTTGAACGACGAGGAGTTGCGGCAGATCCGCTTCAAACTCGATGCCGCGGGCGTGCGCTTGCTCACCTATTACCTTCAAGACATCCCCGGCGACGAAGCGGGCTGCCGGAAGGTGTTTGAGTTTGGCCGCAAGATCGGCATTGAGACCTTCATGGCGGAACCGAAGCTGGAGGCGCTCGGCACCGTCGAGAAGTTCTGCGATGAATACGGCATCAACGTAGCCCTGCATAATCACGACCAGAAAGCCTCACCCGTTTACTGGAATCCCGAAGGCATTCTCAAGGCCTGCCAGGGCCGCAGCAAGCGCCTCGGCGCCTGCGCCGACCTGGGCTACTGGATGCGTTCCGGTATTGATCCCGTCAAGGCCGTGGCGATGCTCAAGGACCGCCTCATCACGGTGCACATGCACGACCTCCATGAACTCAGCCCGCAAGGCCACGACGTGCCGTGGGGTACGGGCCATGGAAGCTCGGAGCAATTCATCAAGGAAGTCCACCGGCTCGGCCTCAAGCCGACGATGTGGGGGGTGGAGTATGCCTATAACTGGCTGGAATCCATGTCGGAGATTGCGCAATGCGTGGAGTTCTTCAACCGCGTCAGTTTGCAAGTGGAGCAGGAAGCCGCGCGATGAGCCCGGCCCCGACGCTGCCGCCCGCTGCTTCCGCGCGCACCAGGCGCGCCTTTCTCCGCACGGCTGCGGCCGCGGCCGGCGGCGTCACAACCTTGGGGCTCATCCCGTTCTCCGTTCGCGGGGCCGGCCCCACGGCGCCCCCCAGCGAGCGCATCACCGTCGGCCTGATCGGCCGCGGCTTGATGGGCGCGGGTCACCTCAACGTCCTGCTGGGCCGGCAGGACACGCAAGTCCTCGCCGTCTGTGACGTGGACCGCACCCGCCGCGAGGAAGGTTGCCGCATCGCCGACGAAACCTACAGCGCGGAACGCGCCGCCGGCGCCTATCGCGGCTGCGCGGCGGTCAACGATTACCGCGAACTCCTCGCGCGACCCGACCTTGATGCCGTGGTCATTGTCACGCCTGATCACTGGCATGCCCTCATCGCCATCGAAGCCGCGCGGGCCGGGAAGGACGTTTATTGCGAGAAGCCGGTATCCCTGACGATCCGCGAGGGGCGCGCGTTGGCGGCGACGATCACCCGTTACGCCCGCGTTTTCCAGACCGGCACGCAGTACCGCAGCATCCCCACGATCCGGCAGGTGTGCGAGTTCGTGCGCGGCGGCGGGCTCGGCCAGCTGAAATCCGTTTTCACCATCTGGGCCAAGACCCCCGTCCCGACCTGCGGCGCATCCTACGTGCCGCTGGATCCGGCGCTGCCGGGCGAAGCGACGCCGGAGGGTTTGGACTGGAACCTCTGGGTCGGTCCCGCGCGCTATCGTCCCTACAATTCGGCCTACCACCGCAACCCTCCGCCCGGCGTGGTGCCGTGGGTCTTTTGCGAGGCGTTCGGCGCGGGCGCGGTGACGAGCTACCACTCGCACGCGGCGGACGTGCTCCAATACGCCATCGGCATGGAGACGAGCGGGCCGGTGGAGATCATCCATCCGGGTAGCGGCCAGTTCCCCACGCTGACCTGCCGCTACGCCAACGGCGTGCTGCTGCACCACGTGGATCACTGGGACCAGGTCAAGGACCTCTACCATGCCGTACCCGCGGACGCACGACTGGCCGGGCTGTTCGGCGGCCTGTTCGTCGGCGAACGCGGCTGGATCACGTCCATGACCGGTTCCGGGCCGGTGGAGGCTGGACCCAAGGGCTTGTTGGAGGAAATGAAACTCAAGACGCGCGAAGTGGTCTCCGGCACCCACAACCATCACTCGGATTGGATCAACTGCATCCGCTCGCGCCGGCAGCCCAGTGCGCATGAGGAAATCGGCCACCGCTCGGCATCGCTGGGGCATCTGGTGACGATCGCGTTCATGTTGGGCCGATCCTTGAAGTGGGATCCGGTGCAGGAGGAGTTTGTCGGTGACGAGGCCGCCAACCGTCTGCGCTCGCGGGCGATGCGAGCACCATGGCAGATATGACGCCGCCCTCGCGCCCGGTCTGCTTTGCTGACGGCATGCTCCACCTGTTCAGCGGGGGTGGCGGTCCATTTTCTCCATGCCCCCGCGCCACCGCGTGATCGTTCTTGCTGTCTTCAGTCGTCGGTCTTCAGCCTGGCTGCGGTCTGGCGTTGACAGACCGCTTTTCCCCGGCGTAGGTTGACGCCGCAGACCGCAAAGGCGATGTCTCATATGATGTTCCGGCTGGTCATACTGTCCGGCCCGCTGCAGGGCCAGCAGATTTCCGTCGGACCGCAGCCCATGACCCTGGGGCGCGATCCGGCGTGCGAACTGGCGATTCCCGACGCGGAACTGGCCAGCCGGCATGCGCTGCTCGAGCAACGCGGTGAAGCCCTCGTCGTCCGCGACCTCGGCACTATGAACCGGTTGCTGGTCAACCGCCGCGAAGTGCGCGAGGCCCGGTTGAAACACGGCGATCTGGTCGAGATCGGTCGGTCGCGCCTGCTGGTGCAGGCCCTGGTGCAGGCGGAACTGGACCGCGCGCCGGGGACGTCCGCCCGGCCAGGGCGCCGGGTGGCATGGGCCTTGGTCCTGACGCTGGGCCTGCTGCTGGCGCTGTGGGCCGGCCTGAAACTGCGGAATGCCGCGCAGGCGACCCGGCCGCCGGCTGCCGAGCCCGTCCACCAGCCGCCGCCCCTTCCCGCCGCAGCCGAGACGGCCGCTCCCAGCAATCCGCCGGCGACCAACCTGCCGGCGATGTCACCCGTGGCAGAGGATGTGCGCCGCATGCGCGTCGAACTGAATCTGATCCGGGAAGCCTTGCGCCAACTGGCCGCCTATACCCAGGCCCCGCCAACCAGCGTGACAACGCAGTCCCTCCGCATCGTACCGTCCGAATCGCCGCCGGTACCGACGAATCAGCCGCCGCGCGCAACGCCGGCGGCGCAGCCGTCCCTGCGTCTGATCGCGCTGGAGCAGCAACGCCTGCCGGATCGGCCGGAATTCGACGAAATGCGCCTCGTGCACATCACCCTCGCCCCCACCGCCGACCCGCCGCCGGCGGCCGACGCCATCCGCGTCCGGGTGACGTTCTATGACCGGGACGACAACACCGGTGCCATCGCGCCCACATCGGCCCTGACCTTGCCGGCCGAGCTGGTCCCGCCGTCGGACTGGAACCGCCGGGAGCCCATCACGCTTACGGCCAGTTGCTGCGTGCCGCACGGCCTGCGCGACCGCGAAGCGCAGGCCGGTCGCATAATGCGCTTTCTGGGCTACCACGTGCAGGTGTACGCGCACGACCGGCTGCAGGCCGAAGACGCCCGCCCCCCCAACCTGCTGAGCCCGGAATTGCCAAGCGGCGGCAAAGATGGGAACATACCGGGGTTATGAGCCGCGATAAAATCTCCGCCTGCGTGATCGCCTTCAACGAGGAGCGCAAAATCCGGCGCTGCCTCCAGAGTTTGACGTGGTGCGACGAAATCATCGTCGTGGACAGTTTCAGCACCGATCGCACGGTCGAAATCTGCCGCGAATTCACTGATCGGGTTTATCAGCACGAATGGCTGGGCTACGTCGGCCAGCGCAACACCGTCCGCGAAATGGCCCGCCATCCCTGGATCCTGTTTCTGGATTCCGACGAGGAGGTTTCGCCCGGCTTGCGCGAGGAGATTCTCGCCGAATTCGCACAGGGAGCCAGCACCTATGTCGGTTACGAATTCCCCCGCCAGGTTTATTACCTCGGCCGCTGGATCCGGCATGGCGAATGGTATCCCGACGTCAAACTCCGCCTCTTCCGCAGGGATTGCGGCCGCACCGAAGGCCAGGAACCGCATGACAAGGTGATCGTCAACGGTCCGATCAAGCGATTGAACAACATCATCTGGCACTATACCTATGACGACCTGCGCGATCACATCGAGACGCTCAACCGCTTCTCGACCATCACCGCCCAGCAGAAAATCATGCAGGGCGCCCGCTTTCAATGGAGCGACCTGCTGTTCCGCCCGCCCCTGCGCTTCCTGCGCGGCTACCTCTTCCGCGCCGGCTTCCTGGATGGCGCGCACGGCTTCATCATCGCCTGCCTCAGCGCCTACGGCGCCTACATGAAATACGCCAAGTTCTGGGAACTCAGCATCCGTCAGCAGAAGCCGTTCAAGGACCTGCCGGAACAATGATCGGCCGGCCGGCGCTCCGACACCAGCACGGCGGCGGCGCGATCGGCCAGCCGGAGCAGCAACGCGCCGTGTTCAAGGGCCGGCGGCGGATCATCGGTGGCAAATTCGATCCGCCACGGCGCGCCCGGGGCGGCCGGCAGGGCAAAGGTCACCGGCGCCAGACCCGCGTTGAAGAGCAGCAGAAGGTGGTCGTCATCCATCTCCACCCCGGTGAAAACACCGTCACCGCGCAACAGGCAGCCCAGCGCGGACCCGTTACCCCAGTCCGGCGCGCCGCCATTGGATCCCAGCCAGCGTACGTCGGCTGCAGCGGTCGGGTCGGCGTGCGCCGGCCCGCCGTGTAAAAAGGCCTGCCGGCGTAGCGCCGGATGCGCCCGGCGGAAGGCAATCAGCCGCCGGACAAAGGCGTGCAGGTCCGCCTGTTCCCGGCGCAGCGACCAGTCCACCCAGGCGATTTCGTTGTCCTGGGCATAGGCGTTGTTGTTGCCGTGCTGGGTGCGGCCGAATTCGTCGCCGGCCAGCAGCATGGGCACCCCCTGGGAAACCAGCAGGGTCAGCAGGAAGTTCTTCTGCTGCCGGAGGCGGAGGGCGTTGACCGCCGGATCGTGTGCCGGACCCTCAACGCCGTGGTTACAGGAGTAGTTCTGCGTCTCGCCGTCGCGGTTGCTCTCGCCGTTGGACTCGTTATGCTTCGCGTTGTAGCTGACCAGGTCGGCCAGGGTGAAGCCGTCGTGGCAGGTGACGAAGTTGATGCTGTTGAGCGGTGTGCGATCGTTGGCGCTGAAGAGATCGGAACTGCCCGCCAGACGGGTGGCCAGGGCGCCCAACTGTCCGGGCGTGCCATGCCAGAAACGGCGGACATCGTCGCGGTACTTGCCGTTCCATTCGCACCACCGTTCGTGGGGGAAAACGCCGACCTGGTAGGCGCCGGCGGCGTCCCACGCCTCGGCTAGGATCTTGGCGTCGCGCAGCGCGGGATCCTCGGCAATCTGCTCGACAATCGGCGGGTTGGGCAGGATCCGCCCGTCGGGCCCGCGGGTGAGCACACTGGCCAGGTCGAAGCGGAAGCCGTCCACGCGCATGTGCAGCACCCAGTAGCGCAGACAGTCCATGATGAAATTACGGACGATGGGATGGTTGCTGTTGACCGTGTTGCCACAGCCGCTGTAATTGGCATAGTCCCCGGGGCGCTCATCCATGAGGTAGTAGATGTCGTTGTCCAGGCCGCGAAAGGAGTAGGTGGGGCCGGCGGCGCTCTGCTCGGCGGTGTGGTTGAACACAACGTCCAGGATGACCTCGAGGCCGGCCTGGTGCAAGGCAAGCACCAGTTGCTTGAACTCGCGCACCTGCTGGCCGAGAACGCCGCCCTGGGCATAGCGGCCGTTGGGGGCGAAGAAGGCGACGGAACTGTAGCCCCACAAATTGCGCAGCTCCCGGCGGCCCATGTTCTCCTGGAAGAATTCCATTTCGTTGAATTCCTGGATCGGCAGCAGCTCCACCGCCGTGACGCCGAGGTCGCGGAGGTAAGGCAGCTTTTCCATGAAGGCGGCGAACGTGCCGCGGTGCCGCACGCCGGAACTGCGGTGCGCCGTGAAACCGCGCAGATGCGCCTCGTAGATCACCGTTTCATGGAGCGGTGTGCGCAGGGTCCGGTCGCCGGACCAGTCGAACTCATCGCGGATAACCACGCCTTTGGGGAAATGCGCACCGTTTTTCGGATATTCGCCCGGCCGGAACCAGGCCGTGTCGCCCCAGCGTGGCGCGCCGGCGACCGCGAGGGCATAGGGGTCCAACAGCCATTGCTCCGGATCGAAGAAATTGCGCCGGCCGGCCGGCGCCCGGCCCTCCATGCGGTAGAGGTAAAATTGGCCGGGCCGCGCGCCGGCCACATAGACATGCCAAAGGTCGCCGATGCGGTTGCGGTCCGGCGTCAGTTCATACTCCCGGCTGGGGCGGTCGGCGTCGGGCGCGTCGAACAGCAGGAGCCATACGCGCGTGGCGTGGCGGCTGAAGACGGTGAATTGCACGCCGTCGCGCCCCACCTGCGCGCCGAGCGGCACAGGAAAAGGCACGATGGGCATCCGATGGCTGCGTGTTTTCATGCGTGCTGGTCTGCTCCCGTCGCACCGGCAGGCCGGCGGCCGGGAGAGCCTGCCGGTGACGCCGACGACAGCCTACCGGTCTCCTGTTTGTTCAGCAAGTCTGCGGACTGTCGGATGGTCCGCGTGAGGTCGTCGTTGAGCGGATGGTGGCGCAGCACGTCGCGAATCCAGCGGGCCTGTTCCTCCGCCCGCCGCCGCGGCTCCGCCCCGCGTTGCGGATCGCGCGCGCGGCGGCGCAGTTCGCGCGCCTGATACCGGCACAGGCGGCGCAGTTGCCCATGCGTCGGCGGCACCGACAGCACCGGCGGCTGCCGGACCAGCCAGCTTCTGATTCCGGCTCCCAGCATGCCGGCATCCTACCTGCCTAGAGCCGGCGTGCAAGGTGAATGCGCAACGATCAGAAAGTTAGAATTCATATGTTTGACGCATCATAACTGTTCGCCGTCGAAGGAACAGGAGCCGTTTTTAAGGCTGCTCCAGCTCCGGCGCCGCGCGGCCGAAACGCAGGAACCACAGCACCCGGACTGCTTTGCGCGGGCCGGCGCGCTCATAGCCGACGAGGCCCTTGAGCAAGGCCCAATCGCGGCTTTGTGTTTCCCGGTCGTACGACCATTCGACGAGCGGAAAGAGGGCCGTGCGGCCGGCCGTGGCGCCGCGGCGCTGGTGGCGCAGCAGGCCCCAGAGCACTTCATCGTCGGCGTTTCCGCCCGCGCGCGTGTGCTGATAGATCGTCCACACGGGGGCGTATTCGCGCTCCACCGGCGCCGTGCGCCGCAGCGGCCAGAGAAAGAGCGAGCGGAAACGCGCCTGGTCGCCAAGCCGCTCGTAGGAGCAGAGCGGCCACAGGTGCCAATAGCGGCTGACGCAGTTGGTGACGGCGGGCGTGTCCGGCGGTGCCGCCGGCGGCGGACGGGCGGCGCGCCAGGCGCTCTCGCTGAACCACAGCGGGGCGAACGTGTAGCGGTGGACGGATTCGTTGGCGCGATCAATGTTCTTCCACCAGCCGAGCGGCCACAGGTAGAACCCGCTGTGGATGAACTGCTCGTTCTTATATCCCCACAGCGGCCAGAGGTAGAACTTGTCCACCTGGCCCGACGACCATTGGATGAAGGGCCACGGCATATAACCCATGCTTTGCCCGCCGCCGGTGCCATATTTGAAAAAGGGCGGCAGGATCATCCAGGCTTCCTGGTTCTCGCGCTTGATATGGCCCCACAACGGAAAAACCAGATAGCCGTAGCCGCTGGCCCCGGGATGATCGTACCGCACCCAGTTGAAGATCGGCCACAGGCAGAACCGCTTGTCAAACTCGCCCCGGCGGATGTTCCAGCCATACAGCGGCCAGACGCGGAAACGGTCGTTCCGCTCGCTGTTCTCCCGGCAGAACACCGGCCAGAGGACCTGGTAACTGTCTTCGTCCTTGAACCGGCTGTGGCCGTAGATCGGAAACAGCACAAAATCGAGTTCATCCTGCCCGAGAAAATCGTACATCTTGCCGCCGAGGGGGAACAACGCGGCATACGTCCGGCCCTGCGCATCGCGGCCCTGGAACCAGAACGGGAACAGCCACCAGTGCCAGCGGCTTGCGGGATCGCTCCGGTCGAAGTCGGAATAATACGACAACAGGATGCGGCGCGTATGGTTCTCGCGGAAATCCCAGACGAACGAGAACGGCCAGAGCCATTCGCCGGAGCCTTTGTCATCGCTCTCGGCCGCCGCGCTGCAGAAGGGCCGCACGGCCCAGAAACGGAGTTGGCGCTGGTCAGCGCCGACTTCGAACAGCGGCCCCAACACCTTGACATGCGTGCCGCCGGCCGGATCGCTCAAACGGCTGGCCAGCGGCCCCCAGTCGAATTCGCCGGGCGGCAGCCGCAGGGCGGCCGCCCGCCCCGCCAGGCACAACGGCAGCAGCCCGAGGGCCAGCAAGCGCGCAAAGCACAGCAGTGTTTTTCGTCGCATGCGACATCAACTTCAAAAAGACAGGAGTCAGAAGTCAGAATGGCCAGCGATAATAATCTTCTTTGTTCGCTTCTTTACCAATGTCAGTGTTCAGGCTGAGGCGTGTTGGCGCCGATAGCGTCCTTATTGTGACTACTGAATTCTGACTTCTGGCTACTCGATTATTTCCTCATCCGATGCTTCGCCGCACCACTTCCGCCAAGGTGCGGGCCAACCGTTGCGTCATCTCCTCGGTCGGCCCTTCCACCATGACGCGGCACAGGGCCTGCGTGCCGGAGTAGCGGATCAGCACGCGCCCGCGGTCGCCCAGTTCCGCCTCGGCCGCGCGCAGGGCCTGCTGCAACGCCGGCAGTTCCGCCAGAGGCGGCTTCTGCCGGACCTCGAGGTTGATGATCTGCTGCGGCGCCGGGGTCAGAATCCGCGCCAGGGCGGAGAGCGGCTGCTGCACGTTGCACATGGCCGCCAGCAATTGCAGCGCCGAGATCATGCCGTCGCCGGTGGTGTGGCGGTTGAGGAAGATCATGTGGCCGGAGGCCTCGCCGCCCAGCACCGCCCCGCGCTGCTGCATCATCTCCAGCACGTAGCGGTCGCCCACCGGCGCAATGCCCACCTCGATGCCCAGTTGACGCATCGCGACGTGAAAGCCGTAGTTGGTCATCACGGTGCCGATCACGAGGTTGTTCTGCAGCCAGCCCCGGTCCTTGTACACCTTGGCGCAGATGGCCAGGATATGATCGCCGGTGAGTTCCCGCCCCTGCTCGTCCACGGCGATCAGCCGGTCGCCGTCGCCGTCAAAGGCCAGGCCCAAGTCGGCCTTCTCCGCCAGCACGCGGGCGCGGAGGTCCTGGGTGAACTGTGAGCCGCACCGGTCATTGATGTTGAGCCCGTTGGGCTCGGTGTGAATGGGCACGACGTCCGCGCCGAGCTCGGAAAAAATGATCGGCGCAATCTTGTAGGTGGCGCCATTGGCGCAGTCGAGGACAATCTTCAATCCGTCCAGGCTCAGATCGTCCGGGAAGGTGTCCTTGCAGAAAACGATGTACCGTCCCCGCGCATCGTCAATGCGCGTGGCCTTGCCCACGTCATTGGCGGTCGGCCGGATGTCGCGGATATGTCCCGAGGTGATCAAGTCCTCGATTTCATCCTCGGCCCCGTCCGGCAGTTTGAAGCCGGTGCGGGAGAAGATCTTGATGCCGTTGTCCTGGTAGGGATTGTGCGAGGCGCTGATGACCAGGCCGGCGTCGGCGCGCATGCTGTGGGTCAGAAAGGCGATGCCCGGCGTCGGCATCGGGCCCACCAGGAAGACGTTGACGCCCATCGAGCAGATGCCCGCCGTCAGGGCGCTCTCGATCATGTAGCCGCTCAGGCGCGTGTCCTTGCCGATGACGATGCGGTGCTTGAATTTGCCGCGATCATGCCGCTTGCACACATAGGCGGTGGCCCGGCCGATTTCCAGCGCCATCTCCGCGGTCATCGGCTCCACGTTGGCCACCCCGCGCACCCCGTCGGTCCCAAACAGTCGCCCCATACCCTGTTCCCTTCCCGAGCCCCTACGCCCCGGCGCTCCCGGCCTTGACCACCTGCTGCAGCCAGGCCGTGCCCGCGTGCCGTGCCGCGGCGGGCAACGCGTGCACCACGTCCAGATAGGCGTCGCGGTGCCGGCCCGCCAGGGCGGACAGCAACACGTCGCGCTCGCGGGCGCCCGTGTCGTCGGGCGGCGCCGTCCGCAGCGCCGCCTCCAGCGCCGGCCATGTGTGCCGCAGTTTTTCCTGCTCCGCCAGCCAGGACGCGCCGGCGGCGCCCTCACGCTGCGCCAGTTCCAGCGCCCGCGGCATGTGGGCGGCCAGCTCGCCCAGCCGCTGCAGGCGTTCCGCCACGGCCTCGCGCAGCCGCTGCAGCGCGCCCGTATGACAGGCCAGTTCCCAGGGGTCGCAGTGCATGAAGGGCCGCCGCACGTGGCGGTACCATTGCTCCAGCGCGCGCAGGTTGCCGAGGTAATTCAGGTTGTTGCTGACGATGCGCGCCACGCTCTTGTAGGCGCCGGCCTGAAAGGGCCGCGCGCGGAGGGTGCGGCCGCCGGCGCCGGGCTCCGCCGGCAGCAATTGTCCGTCTTCGGGCGCGTCGCCGCGCCAGACGAGGCCGGCCGGAATGACGCAGCCGAAACCGATCCGGCAGGGGCCCACCAGCCCGCCCTGCCCGCCCAGGAAGATCGGCGGCTGGTCGAGCATCACGCCGCGCGGCACGTCGCCCAGCAGCGATGCGGTCGCCTTGTCGTGATGCGGCGTGTAATTGAAATGCACGTAGGAGGAGCCCACCTCGCCGTGGTTCCGGCTGTCCGTGCCGCCGGCCATGAGCACGTCGCAGAAATTGATCAGGCTGCCCAGCGTGACGAACGGCATCAGGATCGTCTGCTTGAGCCCGACCGTGTGTGCGCCGTTCGCGGCCTCCTCGAGCAGCGTGCCGGCCCGGATGTGCGCGCCGCTGCCCAGGCTCACGCCGTCGAGGAACGTAGCGCCCGCGGCGAAACCGCCCCGGAGTTCCACCTGCCGGCCCAACTGGCAGTTGTCCACCGTCACCGGTGCCTCCGCGCCCAGGACGCAGCCCGGGCCGAGGGAGGTCGCCGCGCCGCGGAGGCGGCAGCCCCCGTGCACCACGACGCCCGGCGCGATGCGCTCCGCCTGCACGTCGTCGTCCACCTGGACGCTCGCCGGGCAGCGCAACACCACGCCGCGCGCGAGCAGCTCCTGGATTTTATGCGCGCCGCCGTTTTCTTTCATACGCTCACCCTGGCAACATGCCGAGCGCTTTTCACGTCCGAAGATCAGGCGCCGTAGCGCCGCCCGCCGGGCGCTATTTATGCAACAGCACGCCGATGGCCACCCCCGTGGCGGTGAACAGCAGGAAGGCCAGCGACTTGAGCATTTTCACCGTCGTGACCAGCAGATCAATGCTCACTTCGCGCTCCAGCAAAGAGCTGCGCGTGTTGATCACCAACACCAGCGCGCACAAGCCGATGAGCACCAGCGCACACAGCATTTTCTTACCCATGCCAAACCTCCCGCCGTTCGATGTTTGACAACATGAAACCGCTTTTTGCCGCCAGTGTCAAGACGTGGCGCGGCAGGATATTTGACTTGCCGCAACCGACTGCGTTGTTTTGACAGGATGAACAGGATTAAACAGGATGCCTTCTCTAGTCCACATTCCGAGCGTTGAACGGGGAAGGCGGTTTTTCTATCGTTGGACGGTACTCACGGCTCTTGCGTTTGAATTGCAAGCGTTCCATGAACTGTCATCGCGCAGCCAATGATCTTTTTGGTAAGGACTTCATCTTGCATCGCAAGCTCCTTTGTGTTGATAGGACAACCGTTTTAAACGGAGCATTGCGAACCAAAATCCCTCCATCCTGTCAATCCTGTTAATCCTGTCAAAAAATCGAAGGTCCGAGTAAGAGCGAAGACCGGCATTCCCATATCAGACCGTGGTTGGTTACGACATGCTGCGGATTCGGCACCAAACGTCATTCCGCCGGCGTGAGCCGCGTGTCCCGCGGCGGACGGGCATCGTCCGGCGCGGGATAATCGAGGATGTAATGCAGGCCGCGGCTTTCGTGGCGCTGCAGCGCGGAACGGATGACCAGCTCGGCGACGTCGGCAATGTTGCGCAGCTCCAGCAGGTCGCTGGTGAGGCGATGACTGCGGTAGTACTGCCGGATTTCCCGCTGGTGTAATTGGATGTGGGCCAGCGCCCGCTTGAGGCGCGCCGTGGTGCGAACGATGCCGACGTAATCCCACATCGTCTTGCGGACCGCCTCCCAGTTATGGGTGATCACCACGGCCTCATCGCCGCGCGCGGCGCCGCCCAAGCTTCCGTCCGGCGGGTCTGGCAGACGCGCCGGCGGCGCCGCCAGGCCGGACTGGAGAATGGCGCCGGCCGCCTGGTGTCCGCAGACCAGGGCTTCGAGCAGCGAGTTGCTGGCCAGCCGGTTGGCGCCATGGAGGCCGGTGCAGGCCGCCTCGCCGCAGGCGTACAGGCCGGGCAGCGCCGTGACGCCATGGACGTCCGCCGCGACGCCGCCGCAGAAGTAATGCGCCGCCGGCACCACGGGGATCGGCTCGCGGGCCATGTTGATGCCGTACTGCAGGCAGCGGGCGTAGATGTTCGGAAACCGCCGGCGGAGAAATTTTGCCGAATGCTGCGTGATATCCAGCAGGACAAAGGGGTCGCCGCGGATTTTCATTTCGCGATCGATGGCGCGGGCGACAATGTCACGCGGGGCCAGCGAGGCGCGCGGATCGTAGCGCTCCATGAACGGCTCGCCGGCGCGGTTTTTCAGCACACCGCCCTCGCCGCGCACCGCCTCGCTGATGAGGAAGGATTTGGCCGTGGGATGATACAGGCAGGTGGGATGGAACTGGACGAACTCCAGGTTCATGACCGGCAGCCCGGCGCGCCAGGCCATGGCGATGCCGTCGCCGGTCGCGACATCGGGATTGCTGGTGTACAGGTATACCTTGCCCGCCCCGCCGGTGGCCAGCACCGTGGCGCGGGCGCGGATGGCCAACTGGCGCCCGGCGACGCGGTCCAGGAACCACGCGCCCGCGCACCGGCGCCGCGCGCCGCCGGTCACCATCAGGTCCATGGCCATCAAGTCGGTCCGGAGAGCGATCCGCCGCGCCCGGGCGCACCGCGCCATCAGGACCTTGATGATTTCCTGCCCCGTAAAATCGCCGGCGTGCAGAACCCGGCGGTGGGTGTGCCCGCCTTCCTGGCCGAGGTCATACTCGTCCGTCTGCCCCGCGCGCCGCTCGAAAACCATGCCCATGCGCTCCAGCTCGTGCACGCGCGCCGGCGCGGCGTTCACGATGGCGGCGACCACGTCCGGGTGGCACAGGCCGGCGCCGGCCTGGAGCGTATCGGCGACGTGGGAAGCAAAGCTGTCTTTCGGATCCATGACGCAGGCGATGCCGCCCTGGGCATAGCCCGAGTTGCTCTCGGCCAGGGCCATCTTGGTCACCACGAGCACCCGCCCGCCCGCGCTGAGTTTCAGCGCCGCCGTCAGGCCGGCCAGCCCGCCGCCAATGACCAGATAATCTGTGTCCAGAATCTGCATGTGAACAGGGAATGATCCGACCGCCACACCTGCTTCACGGTTCGTTTTTTTGAGACCAACGGCTAAGGATCACGCATCATGAAGCGCGGCGCCGAGGCTACGCCGGCGGACCGGGTTGGGCAAGAGCAGAATGGCCGAGGAGGCTGAAGGCCGAGGGCTGCAGGTAGAAGACGGAATGTCCCTATCCCGTTTTCTGCTCCTCCCACGGGAAGGACTTGCAGTCCTCCCCAGAGGATGAACCGGCGCGGCGTGGATTATTTGCTGATGGGCGGCAGGCCCTTCCTGCTGCGGCAAGCCCTGCGGGAACACCGTCATGACTGAAGCGGACGATCTGAAAACCCGTGAAAAAAGCAAACGCGACGTGTGTTGCGGTTGGCGCCCCCGCCAACCGCTCTGCGGGCGAAAATCCGCGCGACGAGGGCGCCGCGCGGCGCACGCGTGTGCGCTCCCCGGATACAACCTCTGCCATTGTGCCTATGGAATGAGACCCCCGGGCCGGCCTCACCGCGGGCGGGATGGGGCGGAACCTTTCCGCTGGACGACATAGCGGGCGACGGCCTGGCTGCGGGACTTGACCTGCAGTTTATCGTATACACGGCGGATGTAGGTGTTGATCGTCGGCACGCTGAGGCCCAGGGAGTCGGCAATCTCCTTGTACATATAGCCGCGCGCCAGCAGGCCCAGCACTTCGCGCTCGCGCGGCGAAAGATCCTCCGCCGCGGGTGTCTGTGACAGGCGCGCCTGGAGCTGCTGAAAGTATTGCACCACCTTCCGGGCAATGTTGCTCGTCATCGGCGAACCGCCGGCATGAACTTCCCGAATCGCAGTGAGCAATTCCTCGCGCGGGGTTTGCTTGAGCAGATACCCGCTGGCGCCCGCCATCAGCGCCTGGAAGATGTGATCGGCATCCTCGTACACCGTCAGCATGACGAACTGGGTGGCGGGCAGGAGCGGCTTCAACTGGCGGACACACTCGATCCCGCTCAGGCCCGGCATGTTGATGTCCATCAGCACGACGGCGGGTTTGACCTCGGGCAGACGCAACAGCGCTTCTTCGACGCTGCCGAAATCGCTCAGGCAACGAAAGCCCTCCGCGGGTTGCAGCCAGTCCGTGAGGATACTCCTCATGGCTGCGTCGTCATCCACGATGGCCAGGGTTATGTCGTCCATCGCAAGTTCTTTCGCGCGCGCTGCACCGGGATAGCGCAGTATATATCATCCGTTTCCGTCACGCGTCCAAGGTAATCGTACCGGCCCGGCATGGTGCGCAGGCGTTCCCGCCTGGAGGGCCGGAACGGTGAAAAGGATGCTGGTGCCGACGCCCGGCGTACTGCGGATTTCGCACCGTCCGCCGATTTCCTCCAAGCGTCGGCGCATATTGGTCAATCCGCGACCGCCGGTCCGCTGGGCCGGATCATCAGGCGCCGGAGCGCCCGGAGTGGCGGCCGGCGGCAGCCCCACCCCGTTGTCTTCCAATTGAATGGCAAAGCCGCCGGCCGTCAGCGTCAACGTGATGCGGACTTCGGTGGCCTGCGAATATTTGGCCGCATTGTTAAGGGCCTCCTTGCAGGCGAGAAACAGGTGGTGCCGTTTTTCCGCGGTCAAGGTCAGGGGCGGCAACTGCAGGGGCATATCCAGCCGGCACCGCATGCCGGTGTGCCGCAGGAAGTCCTGCGCAAATTTGCCCAGGTAGGTGGCCAGGCTGTCGAGCGTGTCATGCTGCGGGCTCACCGCCCACACGATTTCGTCCAGGGTCTGGGTAAGACCGTGGGCGGTCTGATAGATTACGTTCAAGTTGGCGGCGGTGCGTTCCGGCGTTTCCGGGGCTGCGCCGCCCGGCTGGCTGAGCATGCCGATGCGGGTCAGGCTGGCGCCCAGGTCGTCGTGGATGTCGCGGGCGATGCGCGCGCGTTCGCGCTCCAAGGCGCGCTGGCGTTCCACGCGCTCCAGCTTGCGCCGCAACCGGCGGCGTGTTTCCATCCACACCATCGTGCCCGCCACGCCTCCCCCGGCGATCCAGGACAGCACCCGGAACCACCAGGTCTGCCAATAGTACGGCAATACCGTAAAGGCCAATACCGCCCCAACATCATTCCATACGCCTTCGTTGTTGCAGGCCATCATGCGGAACTGGTACTGCCCCGGCGGCACCATGCTGAAGTAGGCCACCCGCCGCGAACCCACATCCACCCAGGTTTCATCCAAGCCTTCCAGTTGGTAACGAAATCGGATGTTTTCCTGTCCCGTGAAGCTCGGGACCGTGAACTCCGCCGCCCATTGGCGCACGCCCGGGCCCAAGGCCAGCCGGTTCGTCAAACCGTGCAGATCAACCAGCACCACCGCGTTGCTGCGGTCCCAGGACTCCTGGCTGTCGTAGGCCGCCACCGGCCGGCCGTTGACCAACAGGCGTTCAATGACCACCGCGGGCGGCGGTGGATATTCGAGGCTGCGCTCGGGATGTATGACCGCCAAACCGGCCAGCATCGGCATCCAGAGTTCGCCGGCATGGCCGTACACCGGCCCCGGCCAAACTTCACAACCGGCTTGCAGGTTGGGCAGACCTTCGCCGCGTCCGCACAACACCATGCGGATCGCCGGCAATTGCCCGGCCGCCACCGCCTCCAGATCCGCCAGGGGAATCCGAAAAATGCCCCGGTCGCCCGCGCACCACAGCCATGCGCGGCGGTCCGACAGGATCTGGGAAATGCTCGCGTCCCACAGGCCCTGCTCCAGTCCGAAAAGAAAAAACTTCCCGTGTTTGAGCCATCCCAGGCCGCGGGCGGCATACCCGATCCAGAGGCTGCCATCCGGCGCAGCATGCAGGCAACGGATGGGCGCAGGGGCGGACAGCGTTTGGGACGTTACATCCTCGACGGTCTCCCCGTTGACCCGCGCCAGCCGGCCATCGGTAGTCGCCACCCACAGGGTGTTGCTCGCATCTTCCGCCAAGGCGCTGACCTGACCCGTGTTGGATGGCAGTTGCAACGTCAGCAAGTGATCGTCGCGCAGCCTATGTAAGGTTCCGGCTTTTTCCTGCCCGATCCAGAGATCGCCCGTGGCACCGGGGAAAAGCGCACGGATGGCATGACGGGCCAGGACGTTGGTGTCGCCCAGGCTGAAGAATTTGCCATCCCGCCACTGGAACAAACCCCGCTCCGTTGTGCCGAGCCAAACGCCGCCGCGTGGATCCGCCGCCACACAGGTGGCCGGACCGCCCGGCCAGCCGAGTGGCGCGGTCATCCGCTCCCAGCCGGGTCTCTGCCACCGCACGACCGGCGTGGGGACGCCCTGCAAAAAGACCGTCATCGTCTCCCACGCGGAATTCTGCCAGCGCGCCAGCAATCCGTTTTGGCCCACCGCGAAGCGCATGCCGTTGTTGTCTTCGCAGAACGACTGCACGGCCACCAACGGCACGTCGGCCTCGGGGTTGACCAATTCGACCGCCCGCGGTCGAACCTGCAGCAAGCCGGCGCCGAGGGTGCCAACCCAGAGATTGCCCTCGCGGTCATCCGACAGACTCACGACGGCCGTGCAGGAAATCGGCACCCGCTTGAAATCGCCACCCTCATGGCAGAACAGACCGCCCAACGGCCCCTCCAAGGCCACGGCCGCCCACAGCCGGCCGGGTTGGTCCTCACGCAGCAGTTTCACCTGGCCAGCCGGGATCCGGCCGAGCAGTTCCAGCTTGCCGCCTTCCTTGAATTTCCACACCTGTTGTCCGTCGCTGAGCCACACGCCGCCCCCGCGCGCGGCCGCCAGCCGCAACGCCGGCTGTTCCAGCGTCAGCAGGGTTGCAAAGCGGCCGGCGCGCAGCACCCCCACGCCGCCCCCGCGGGCGAACCAGATCTGGCCCTGGCGGTCGGCAATGAGCCAACTGGCCTCCTGACCGGACATGCCGGCCGCAGCCTCGCAGGGCTGTACCCGGGTGTCCTTGATCTGATACAGCGGTCCGGCGGCATAGGAAATCCAGATGGCCCCCTCGCCATCCTCGGCCATGGATACCGGCTGCAAATCCGGCAGCCCGTCTCGGATGGTAAAAACCCGGGTGGCCGCGCCGTCCACGCACGCGATCGCGCCGCGGTCCTTCGCCAGCCAGAGCCGGTTGCGCCGATCCCGCAGCATGACGGGAACCATCAGGCCGGGCAGAGCTGCGGCGGAGACCTGTGGGCAGGGCTGAAAGTTTTCTCCGTCAAACCGGAACAACCCCGTACGCGTCGCCACCCACAGATATCCGTCGGGCCGGCGCGCTACACCGACCACCGTATTCGCCGGCGTGCCGTCTTCCACCCGCCATGCGCGCACGAAAAAAGTTTTTTCTTCGGGGAACGCCGCCGTTACCGGGCCGGCCCGCCCGACGCCCCACGCCAGGAGCCACAGGCTCAGGCCCCAGACCGCCGGCCATCGGCAGCCGGCTCCTCGCGGTCCTTGGCATACGGCACGCATCAGGATTGGCTCACGTTATCCTTCAGATCGGATGCGCCTTGCGGCCGCCGCGCTCCGTGCTGGCGGCCGGCTGGTCCGCGCGGAGCAAAGCGCCGGCCAGCGCCAGGCAGCGCCCGGCCAGCGCGCAGGACCCGTCGCGCAGTTCGACGCTGGCGCGCACCTGGGCCACGTTGGTGTCCATGTCCTCGGCCGTCCAGCCCCGGCTGTGCGCGATGAAGGGGAATTGCGGAAACTGAAAGCCCAATTCGCCGAAGAACATCAGCAACTGGCCGGCCACCGCCTGGATGTTGTCCTGCCCGCCTGTGATGATGAAGGCGGCGACCTTGTTCCGGATCAGCACGCGGTTCGCCACGGTGATCTGGTTCTGGATGCAGTTCATGCGCTCGGCCATCTTGAAATAGAGCGAACTCGGCGCGCCCCAGCGGATCGGCGTCGCCACCAGGACCACGTCGCCCCAGAAGATCAATGCTTCGTAAAGCTGCTGCATCTGGTCGTCCGCGTCCTGCTGCGTAATCGTGCAGGGCCAGGTGCAGGTTTCGGCGCCCTTGGAGTAGTAGCCCTCGCAGGCGCGGAAATTCAGCTCGTTCAACGTGAGCAGCCGGGTTTCGGCGCCGCCCTGCTCCCGCGCATGCGCCAGGGCGATCTCCAGCAGGTAATCGGAGGTGGAAAACCGGGGATGCTGGCGGTTCATGATGGTGGTGGACACGCCTACCACGCGGAGCGGGCCGGGCGCGCGTTCAGGGTCACGGGCCAGGGGATGCGGCGGTCGCGCCGATGGGACGACGGGCGTCGCCGGCTCCAGCGCGAGGTACAAGTCGCCGCCTTCCTCCTTGAGATGGAAGCACGGCACGGCACCGGTGGTTTCTGTGCAGCACTGGCCGGTGTGCCGGTGGAACGCGTAACCGTGCCACGGGCAGACCACGCAGTCGTTCTCCAGCGTGCCTTCGCCCAGCGGACCGCCATCGTGCAGGCACGTCCCCGCAATGGCGCCGAACTTCCCATCCGCATAGGAGAGCGCGATGCGCAGCTCGCCCAGGACAATCTGCTGCAACGGCTGCCGGCGCAATGCTTCCACCGGCCCCAGCTTATGCCATTGTTCCGTGGTCATGCATCAACCGTCCGCTGTCTTCCCCGCTGTTTCCAGAAGGCTGGGTGGTCCGATGGCATGTTCATGTTCGCCCCGGCTGGTCTGATATCCGGCCCGCGGGGCAAGGTAGCCCCACCCTGCCCCGGCTGTCAAATGCCGAAGTTTTTTTGCATTAGTCCAAGTCCGGCCGAACTTTTTTGAAAAAATATGTGGCCACACTTGCAAGAAAAAGCCATGGTATTCGTTCTTTGTCCAACAAAAGGAGTGCACATGGATACGAAACACGTTTCGCGGCGCGAGTTCATCAAGGACCTGACGGCGCTGGGCGTGGCCGCTCAGGCCATCCCGCTGGTCAACGTGCGGGCGCAGGGAGTGTCAAAGAAAATGACCGTGGCCTTGATCGGCTGCGGCGGGCGCGGCACCGGTGCCCTGGACAATTTCATGGCAGCCGCCAAACTAGTGGGCGTCGAAGCCGCGGCCGTCGCCGTGGCCGACGTGTTCAAGGACCGGGCGCTCAACTGCGGCCGGCGGCACGGCGTGCCGGAAGAGCGCTGCTTTGACGGCTTCAGCGGCTATCAAAAAGTGCTTGAACAACCGGTGGACATCGTGCTGCTGGCCACCAGCCCGAACTTCCGCCCCCTGCACTTCGCAGCCGCGGTACAAGCCGGCAAGCATGTCTTCATGGAAAAACCCGTCGCGGTGGATCCCCCCGGCGCCCGGCGCGTAATGGCCGCCGGCGAGGAAGCCCGGAAGAAGGGCCTCACCGTCGTCGCGGGCACGCAGCGGCGCCACCAGGAAGGCTACCTGCAGAGCGCCAAGGCCATCCGGGAAGGCCTGATCGGCAACATCGTCGGCGGACGCATTTCGTGGTGCGGCGGCGCGCTCTGGTTCAAAACAAAAGATCCGGGCGAGGACGACGCGCACTACCTGGTCCGCAACTGGACGAGCTTCACGGAAATGTCCGGCGACCACATCTGCGAACAGCACGTCCACAACATTGACATCGCCAACTGGATGATAGGCCGTCCGCCGGTGTCCGCCGTCGGCTTCGGCGGCCGCGCCCGGCGCAAGACCGGCGATCAGTTTGACTTCTTCAGCGTGGACCTGGACTACGGCAACGACGTGCACATCCACAGCATGTGCCGGCAGATCAACGACACCTACGGCGGTGTGTGGGAGGAATTCGTCGGCACGAAAGGCACCGCCTGGGGCGGCGGCGCCATGAAAACCTACGACGGCACCCGGCTAACGCTGCCGGACGTCGCGGTGGCCTCCGGCGACCCCTACATCCAGGAACATGTTGACCTGCTCAACAGCATCCTGAAGAACGCGGGCCTCAACGAGGCCCAGAACGTGGCCCAGGCCACCCTGGGCGCCATCATGGCCCGCACCGCCGCCTACACCGGCCAGCTCGTCCGGTGGTCGGACATGGCGGAGCGCAAGGATTCCAATTTCTACAACCTGACCCTCGCGCCTGCCGCCGAGGACTTTGAAAAGGGTCCCGTCACAGCGCCGCCGGACGATGTGCCGTCGGTGCCGGGGCACGCTTGAATGGCGCGGAGATCAACATGAAGCAGAGCACCCACCGCCTCTCGCGCCGGAGTTTCCTGGCGCGCGCTGCCACCACCGTGGCGGCCTTTCAATTCATCCCCAGCCGCCTGCTGTGGGGCCAGGACACGCCCAGCAAGAAGCTGAACATCGCGGGCATCGGGATCGGCGGTCAGGGCGGCGGCAACCTCCGGATGTGCAACAGCGAGAACATCGTGGCCCTGTGCGACGTGGATGCGAAGTATGCGGCCAATACCTTGGGCCGGTATCCCCAGGCCAAGCGCTACAAGGACTACCGGGTCATGCTCGAGCAGCAAAAGGACATTGACGCGGTGGTGATCGCCACCCCGGACCACACCCACGCCGTGATCACGCTGGCAGCGATGCAGGCCGGCAAGCACGTCTATTGCCAGAAGCCGTTGACCCACACTGTCCACGAGGCTCGCAAGATCACCGAGGCTGCCGGCCGCTACAAGGTCCGGACCCAGATGGGCAACCAGGGGCACTCGGACGACCACATCCGCCTGGTCCGCGAATGGGTCCAGGCCGGCGCCATCGGGGACGTCAAGGAAATCCACGCCTGGACCGACCGGCCCTCCGGCAAGCCGTGGTATGCGAACTTTGCCGTTCAGGAACTGCCGCAAGGCGAACCGCCCGTGCCCGACACGCTGGACTGGGACCTCTGGCTGGGGCCGGCCCGGCAGCGCAAATACCATCCGGCGTATTGTCCCTTCAAATGGCGCGCCTGGATTGATTTCGGCACCGGCGCGCTGGGCGACATGGGCTGCCACATCCTGGATCCCTCCTTCTGGGCGCTGGACCTGAAGTACCCGACCAGCGTGCTGGCCGAAATCGATCCGCAGCAGCCGGAGCTGCGCGCAGAAGCCTTCCCCGCCTCGTCCAAGGTCATCTTCGAATTCCCGGCGCGCGGACCGATGCCGCCGCTGAAGCTGACCTGGTTCGACGGCCAGTTCAAAATGCCGCGGCCGCCGATGCTGGAGCCGGGGCACGACCTGCCCGAGAGCGGCGCGGTGATTTTTGGCGAGAAGCAGACGTTGCTGCACGACTCGCATGGCGCCGACGGGTTGCGCGTCATTCCGGAAGCCCGCATGAAGGATTTCAAACGGCCGGAGAAAACCATCCCCCGGATCAAGGGCAACCACGAGCAGGATTGGGTCCGGGCCTGCAAGGACGGCCGGCCAGCCTGTTCCCCCTTCGAGTACGGCGGGCCGCTGACGGAAATGCTGCTGGTCGGACTGATCGCCATGCGGCTGCCGGGCGAAAAACTTCTGTGGGACGGCCCGGCGCTGAGATTCACCAACAACGACAAGGCCAACGAACTAGTCCACATCCCGTATCGCGCCGGCTGGACGTTGTAGGCTGGCGCGAGCGGAGCCTGACCGGCTCCGCCGCGGGCCGCGGGCAGCGCGGCGCCAGGGGGTGCAGGCGGGGATGAACGCATGATCACGCAAGCCACGCTGGTCTTTCTGGCCGGATTGAAAAAAAACAACCGCCGCGCCTGGTTCACCGCCCATCGTCCTGACTACGAAAAAGCGCGCGCCGAATTCATCCATCTGGTGGATATGGTGCTTGCCGGCATCGCCCATTTCGATCCGCGCGTGTTGGAACTTGATCCCGCTGCCTGCGTGTTCCGCATCCACCGCGACACCCGCTTCGCCCATGACAAGACGCCCTTCAAGACGCACCTCGGCGCCTTTATCAGCGACCGCGGCCGCAAGGTCGCGCGCGCCGGCTACTATATCCATGTCGAGCCCGGCGACAGCCTGGTGGCGGGCGGCCTCTACATGCCCCCCACCCCCGAAATGAAAGCCGTCCGCAACGCCCTGCTCGACGACGCCCCCGCGCTGCGCCGCATCATCGGCCGGAAGGACTTCGTCGCCGCCTTTGGCCGTAAACTGCCGGGTGCCCGCCTGAAAACCGCCCCGCGCGATGTGCCCCGGGACCATCCCGACCTCGATCTGCTGCGTCTGAAAAGCTACGAGATTTATCGCAACTTCCCCGACCGCACGGTGCTGGGGCCCAACCTGGCCAAGATCCTGATCCGCCATTGCGCGATCATGCACGCGTATGTAGCCTGGCTGAACGACGGCCTGGACCGCGGATTGAAACCCGGTTCCTGAAGAGCCCGCTCCCCGTCACGCGCCGGCCGGCGCCTGTTTTCATGCAGCCCATTTTCGCTGTCATTATTTTATTATGCGTTATGGTTGGACTTGGCATCACCCGACCCTTTGTCTAAAATTGCTTGCTTGAACATCAAAGTAATCCGGTTCGCTAACAAGCTGCGCGAGGTGAACCGTTGGCCGACCCCGGCAACCTCACTGACGGGAATATTTTTGATCGCTGTGTTCACGTTCGGCGATCGAACCGCGCGCGCCGAGCCGACGCTCCGGGAATGGGCGCAGCAACGCGGTTTTTATATTGGCGCCGCAGTCAGCATCCCCCACTTGGACGAACCGGAATATCAGCATACGCTGCGGAGCGAGTTCAACATCTGCGTGCCGGAGAACGCCGGCAAGATGGACCCCTTTTCGATGCGGCGCATCGCCCCAAGCCCGCTTATCAGGCCCTGCAGGACGTGTTCCGACATCCGCCGGAACGCTAGTTTTGCGACAGACGACGCAAGAAGGTTGACGCCGGGGCAGATCGTTGTAGAAAGACCGGCAGCTTGGGTTGCGCCACCGCGGGAAGGAACACGTGTATGAAAGCGCTGAACCGTGAAAGAAATCGGACCGCGAGCGGGCGCAGTACGGCGAGAGCGTCTACGGCACGCGCGGCGGGCCGTTCATGCCCGGCCGGGGACAGGTCAGCACGCACAAGGACAATGGCAAACAGAAAAGGAACGACCGATGAATAAACTCATGCTGGCAAGCTTGTCGATCATAGCAGCAGCGACACTGTCCGCGCGCGCGGCGGAGGCGCCGTTGCCGGAAACCAAGGAACAACGCGACGCGCGGATGCAATGGTTCCGCGATGCGCGCTTCGGCATGTTCATCCACTGGGGCGTCTATTCCGTGCCCGCCGGCGAATGGGGCCAGAAGAAGAACCTGGGCGAATGGTTCCTGGAAGAAACCCATATGCCCGTCTCCCAGTACGAAAAGTTCGCCGCGCAGTTCAATCCGGTGAAGTTCAACGCCCGCGAGTGGGCGCGCAGCGCCAAAAACACGGGGATGAAATACATGGTCATCACCAGCAAGCATCACGACGGGTTCGGCATGTTCCGTTCCGCGCTGACCGACTGGTGCATCAAGTCCACCCCCTTCCAGCGCGATCCGCTCAAGGAACTGGCCGCCGCCTGCAAGAGCGAAGGCCTCGTCTTCTGTTTCTACCACTCGATCATGGACTGGCATCATCCCGACTGGGGCACGCGCCGCAAGTGGAACGACAGGGCGCCCGCCACGCCGCCGGACATGGACCGCTACACCGCGTACATGAAAGGCCAGCTCAAGGAACTGCTCACCAGCTACGGCCCGATCGGCATCCTCTGGTTCGATGGCGAATGGGAAGGCCCCTGGACCCATGAGCGCGGCGTGGATCTGTACAACTACGTCCGCAGCCTGCAGCCCAGCATCATCGTCAACAACCGCGTCGGCAAGGGCCGCGCCGGCATGGGCGGCATGGACCAGGGCCGCGGCGTGGGCGACTACGGCACCCCGGAACAGGAAATCCCTGCCACGGGTTTCGGCCCCGGCGTGGACTGGGAATCATGCATGACGATGAACGGCCACTGGGGCTACAACAAGAACGACCACAACTGGAAATCGGCGAAGGAGCTGATCCAGAACCTGATCAACTGCGCCAGCAAGGGCGGCAACTACCTGCTGAACGTCGGTCCTTCATCTGAAGGACTCATCCCCGCCCCCAGCCTCGAGCGCCTGGCTGCCATGGGCGCCTGGATGAAGGTCAACGGCAAGGCCGTCTACGGCACGACCGCGAGCCCGTTCAAGAAGCTCGACTGGGGCCGCTGCACGCAGCAGTCTGGCAAGCTCTTCCTCCACGTCTTCGATTGGCCCAAGGACGGCAAGCTCGTGGTGCCCCTCGCCGGCCGGGTGAAAAAGGCCTACCTGTTGGCCCACCCCGGCGCGGCGCTGGCGCTGACCGCCGCCGACTCTGGTCCCGTCACCGTGACCGTTCCGGCGATCGCGCCGGACAACATCGCCACCGTGGTGGTGCTGGAAATTGACGGCGCGCCGCAGGCCTTGTAAACCGCCGTGCAGCAGCCCTGAGGCCGCCACTGCCGTCCTGCTCCGCGGGGCCGTGGAATCATTGCCGGTCAACACCGAAGCATCCTTTCAGCCAGCACCCAGCGCTCAAAACATCTCCGCCCATCCTTTTAGGGACATCACACTGGACTATCCGGCCGGATAGTCCAGTGTGATGTCATGGAAAATGATTGATTTGCCATTTGCCACCCGGCTCTCCGCTGGCGCCGCGGGGTTGGGTTCGCCGCCGGCCTGCCTAAATTAACGGCAATGGGGCATGTAGGACGTCCCCCAGCCGGAGGACGCCCGCCTGCGGTGAGCTGGCCGAACCCGCAGGCGTCCCGACCTCGCAGAGAGTCGGGACGTCCCTGCCGCACGTCCGTGCGACTGAGAAGCTGTGAAATAACTGCCCGGTGAGGTCACCGGGCTTACAAGGCCCGTGAAAATCGATGGGAACACTGTAGGCCGCGTAACCCCACGCGGCATTAGTTGATTTTCTCACAACTGCTGAGGCCTTACAAAAACGTGAAAATATGTTGGCGCGGGGCCGGCCGTCGGGCTACAGTGCGCCAACATTTTCCGAAACGAATCGGGTCACGTCGGGCCGTCCCGGACGGTCCGTCCGACGGCGGACCGGAACATACACAGGGAGCAGCAACCGATGGCCACTCAAACCCAGTCGGCGTTGGCGACCAGTTCGATCGCCAGCGAGGAGTTGCATGTATCCGCGCCGGACCGCGCCGTTCTCCGCGCGTTGGCGCAACGCGTGGCGGAGCTGGCGGCGCGGCCCCTGGAAGCCGAGAAGCGCGAGCGCTGGCGCCGGCACAACGACCTGCAGCCCGAACGGCCGATGATCTTCTGCGATCCCGAAAACGGTTGGAACGAGATCGTCACCGAAGACCAGCTCCGCTGCGCCGGCACGCTGGCGCGCACCTGGGAGATGACGCTGCGCAAGGAGATTTTCTGGGGCGAGAGCATGTCTGACGATCGCGTGGTGGAGGCGCTGTTTGACGTGCCGCACGCGTACATCGAGAGCGATTGGGGGATGCACGAAACCAAGATCGGCGGCGAGCATGGCGGTTCCTACCGCTGGGATGCACCGCTGCAGTCCTACGATGACTTCGACAAACTCCACTTCCCGATCATCACCGTGGACCATGCCGCCTCGGCAGCGGTGGTGCAACTGGCGCACAACACGCTCGGCGACCTGCTGACAGTGCGGCTCAAGACCCGCTGGTGGTGGACGCTGGGCATGACGTGGGTCCTGGCCAAATTGCGCGGGCTGGAACAGATCATGTTCGACATGTACGACGAGCCGGACAACCTCAAGCGGCTGATGGCCCTGCTGCGCGACGGGCATCTGGCCAAGCTGGACTTTCTGGAAGCGCATGGACTGCTGGCGTTCAATGGGGACGGCACCTACGTCGGCTCCGGCGGCTTCGGCTATACCCGCCAGTTGCCCGCGGCGGACTTCCGCCCCGACCACGTCCGGCCCCGGGACATGTGGGGCTTCTGCGAAAGCCAGGAAACCACCACCGTCTCGCCGGAGATGTTCGCCGAGTTCATCTATCCGTACCAGGTGCCGATCCTGGAGCGGTTCGGGTTGAACTGCTATGGCTGCTGCGAGCCGCTGGATCAGCGCTGGCTGTTCATCAAGGATACGCCGCGCCTGCGGCGCGTCTCCGTCTCGACGTGGGCGAACCCGGACGCGATGGCGGAGCTGCTGGGCCACCGGTTCATCTTCTCCAGCAAGCCCAATCCCGCGCACCTGGCCGTGCCGCAGTGGCATGCGGACGCAGCACGCGCCGAAGTCCGGCGCGTGATCGCGGCCGCCCGGCGCCAGGGCTGCCCGCTGGAACTGATCATGAAGGACAACCACACCCTCGGCGGCAACCCGCAGAATGCGGTCAATTGGTGCCGCATGGCACGTGCGGAAATCGAACGGGCCTGGAAGGAATAACCATGACTCTGCACCTGTGGGACTGGCTGGTGATTGCCCTCTATGCGGCGGGTATTGGCTTCATCGCCTTCTTCCTCGTCCGCAAGCCGAAGACCAGCGAGGGTTATTTCCTGGCCAACCGCTCCCTGCGCTGGCCGTTCATCGGCGCGTCGCTCTTCGCGGCGAACATCTCTGCCGAGCATTTCGTCGGCCTGGCCGGCAGTGGCTATGCCGGCGGACTGGCCGTGGGCGGCTTCGAGTGGATGGCGATCTACTGCCTCATCCCGCTGGTGATCCTGTTCCTGCCGTTCTACATCCAGAACAAGATCTACACCGTGCCGGAATTCCTCGAACAGCGCTTCAGCCCCAGCGTGCGGCTGATTTTTTCCGGCTTCATGGTGGTGCTCTCGATCCTGGCGAAGATTTCGATCTCGCTCTGGGCGTCCTCGCTGGTCTTCGCCGACTTGCTGGGCTGGGATAAGCTGACGGTGATCTGGGTGGTGGGCCTCATCACCGCGCTCTACACCATGAAGGGCGGGCTGAGCGTGGTGGTCTTTACCGATGCGCTGCAGACCACGATCCTGCTGATCGCCGCGGTGGTGCTGACCGTCGTGGGGCTGCATCACGTCGGCGGCTGGACAGGTCTGCACGCCAAGCTCGCGCCGGACTTCTTCGAGATGGTCAAGCCGGCCACCCACGCGGACTTTCCCTGGCCGGGCATGTTCATCGGCGTATTCCTGCTGGGCAGCTTCTACTGGTCCATGGACCAGGTGCTGGTCCAGCGCGTGTTCGCCGCGAAGAGCCTGAACGAGGGCCGTATCGGCGCGATCTTCTGCGGCGCGCTGAAGATCACAACGCCGTTTCTGCTGGTGCTACCGGGCCTGATCGCCAAGGCGTTGTACCCGGATTTGAAAAACGCCGACCAGGCTTATCCGACGCTGCTGGGCAAGCTCATGCCCACCGGCCTGCTGGGCCTGACCATCGCCGGCATCGCCGCCGCGCTGATGGGGCACATCAGCGCCACCTACAACTCCGTAGCCACCCTGTTCACGCGCGATTTCTACCTGCGCTTCCGACCGGAGGCGACCCAGGAGCGGCAGATCCTGGTCGGCCGCATCGCCGTCGTGTGCGTCTTCATCCTCGGCGCCGTGTGGGCGCCGGTGATCGGCCAGTTCAAATCGCTCTGGGTGTACCTCCAGACCGTGCAAGCGTACCTGATGATGCCCTTCGCCGGTATCTTCTTCGCCGGCGTGCTCTGGAAGCGCACCACGGCGGCCGGCGTGGTGGCCTGCCTGGTCACCGCCTGCATCGTGTGCCCCCTGCTGATGCTCAATGGCCAGAAGGATTTTCTTCCTTTCATGAGGCACCCGTTGCTGCAACCGTGGTTGCATGCGGCCATGGTATCCTTCGCAGTCTGCATGGTGGTGCTGGTCGCCGTCAGCCTGCTCACGCGGCCGCCGGCACCCGAGCGGCTGAAGGGTACGACCGTGACGTCGCTGGGAGGTCTCCTGCGCGCCGGCGAAGCCGTCCCGCTGCTCCGCGATTACCGCCTCTGGCTCGGGATGATTGTCGCCGTCACCAGCCTTCTCTGGTTCTGGATGCGATAGATTGTGATGAAAGTCGGCCCACGCTTCATGATCCTGGCGTTCTGCGCGTTACCCTTGGGCTGGTGCCCGGCGGAAAGCGCGGAGCGGACGGTGCCCTACACGCCGGCCGCCTGGACACCCCAGATCTGGAAATCCGAGGTGCCCGCGGGTTGCCCCTTCGCACCTTCCAAAGACATCACCGCCCTCGCCTTCACACGCAACTACGCCGCCTATACTGATGCCGACACGTGGTACCCCTCTTGGGCCTCGGACGGGAACATGTACAGCGGCTGGACGGATGGCGAAATCGGAGAGGAAGCCTGTCAATCGAGCGGCCGGGCCAAGGCGCGCACGGGCAATGCCCGGATCGTTGGAGACAACCCGCTGCGCCTGATGGTGACGTCCCTGGGGACGGAACCGGCGTCATCCGAGCCCTACGGCGGCCGCTACCCCAGCGCCAACCTGGTCTACAACGGCATTTGGTATTACGGCACCTACTGCGTGGACTTCGACCTGACTAAGCCGGAATATCGCGACCTCTATCCGTGGGCCAACTGTGGACCGGTGCCGGGCTTCCGCATCTCCAGGGATTACGGCCAGACCTGGATCCCCAGCCCACTGACGCCCGCGAAGCCGTTGTTCCCCGAATCGGCGAAGGACGGCCGGAAGGTGAAGATGGGGACGCCGCACTTTGTTGACTTCGGAAAGAACATGGAGCATTCGCCCGACGGGAAGGCCTACCTCGTCGCCCACGGCTGTCTGGCGAACGACCCGCAACCGCGGGTGGCGGACAATAGCTGGATCGCCGGCAACGCTGTGTACCTGGCCCGGGTGACGCCGAGCCCCAGGAACATCAACGACGTCTCGCAATACGAGTTCTACGCCGGTCGCGGCGCCGATGGAAAACCCGTATGGTCACGAAAGTTCGTGGACATTCAGCCGCTCCTCGCGTGGAAGAATCACATGGGCTGCACGACGATCAGCTACAATGCGCCGCTGAAGAAGTATGTAATGTGCGTCGCCGACGGCTGGCCGGGCACCGCGGACATCAATTCGTACCTCCTCGAAGCCGATGCGCTCACCGGCCCCTACCGCCTGATCACCTACATGAAACAATTTGGCCGCCAGGGCTACTTCCTGACCTTCCCTTCAAGGTTCATCGGCGCCGACGGGCGGACCGCCTGGCTCAGCTATTCAGCCAATTACCACAAGAGCTATTTCGGCAACCGGACCGAGGCCGATCCCATCGGGAGCCGGTATGCCTGGACCCTCCAGGAAGTCAAACTGCTGGATGCGGCCGCGACGGAAAAGCTGGCGGCCGCCGCGAGCGCGCCGTCGGCCGACCCACTCAAAAGCGCAACCAATCTGGCCCTCCGAGCCCGGGTCAATGTCTCCTCGGTCCACAAACAGAACAAGCCCTACACCGAGCTGATCGAATACTTCGGGGAAGGCGCCGTGGACGGCCACGTTGATTACCAGGATGAGATCAACACCCATGCCTGGGTGAGCCGCGGCGAGAAAAACACCGCCATGATCCGGCTCAGTTGGGATGCACCCCGGCAGGTGGGGCGCATCTGGCTCTTCGACCTGCCCAACCCGCGGGACCACATCACGTCGGGCATGCTGCTCTTCAGCGACGGCAGCGCCATCAAAGTCGGAGAATTACCCAACGACGCCCGCGCCGCCCGGGAAATCACCTTCCCGCCCAAGCAGGTATCCTGGGTCGTCTTCGTGGTGGACACCGTGTCCCCGGAGACCCAGAACGCCGGTCTGGCCGAATTCGCCGTCTTCGGGGAATAGCCGGCAATTTGCATTCTGAGTGGATCGGATCAATTTGTCCCCGGAGCGGAATGTGTAAACATTCCGGTATAGCCCGGAACCGTTACCGGTTCCGCTCCAGAAGAAACCGTAATGCAAATCGCTGGAGGATAACGGACAAGGCCGGTTACGCCTGCCACCACTCGCGCAAGCGTTGGGCCGAGAGCTTGACATTGTCGGCGCCGAAAATCTCCAGCGTCGTCGCGCCGTCAAAGCCCGCCTTCTTGAGCGCCTTGACGATGGCCGGGATGCCCACCACGCCGTCGCCCAGCGGGATCGCCGCCATGCCGCAGCCGAACATCGTGCCGCGCTTGGCCTCCATCTCCTTCGGCATGTCCTTCCAATGCACATGGCCGATGCGCCGGCCGAAGGTCTTGATGTAGTCGAGCGGATCCGCGCCGCCCAGCCAGGAGTTGCCGGTGTCGAGGCAAACGCCCACGGTCTCGGCATGCCCGAGCTTATCGAGCACCGCACCCATCCCGTCCAGCGTGTCGGTCACACGGCCGTGCGGCTCGAGCAGGAGCTTCACGCCCATTTCCCGGGCCCAGGCCACCGGCGCGCGCAGTTTTTCCACCGTGGCGAAAATCTGTTCCGCGCGCGTCAGGTGCTCGCCGAACTCCGTTTTCGGATCACCCTCGGCCGTGATGACGTCCTGGATGTCCAACTGCGCCGCGAGCCGGATGGCCTTGATGATCTCGTTGGTGCCGTAAACGTCCGGGGCGGGCGGGTCGAGGAGGTTGGCGTGCGCGCAGAAGGCCGTCAGCTCGATGCCGGCGGCGGCGGCCATGCGGCGGATTTTCTCCGGATGACTGTCGAGGCTGATGGAGGCGGCAAAGCCGTATTCCACGCCCAGCATGCCGCCCTGGTGGTTGTCGGTGATGTCGGCGCACGTGATGCCCAGCTCCTTGATCGCCTGGAATTGCCGGGCCATGAGCTGGAACGGTTCAACCAACGCGAAGCATCCTATTTTCATGGGTCTCCTTTTATTATGTCACCGAACGTTCAACTCTGCGCCCAGGCGCCGCGCACGGGGTGCGACATCTGGGTATTGAGCGCCTCCGGCGACTGGATCCGATAGGCCTTGGGATCCCAGACGACCTCGCCGCCGCTCTTGATCGCCAGCAGCGCCAGATGGCTCAGCGCGTCGGATCGCACCGCATCCTCGATCGGGGTCAGCGCCGGCTGGTGGTCGCGCACGCTGTCCACGAACGCCCGGTAATAGTTGTTGCGGTACAGCACGCGCTTCGTGCCCTCGCATTCCCTGAGCTTGATCCATTCCGGGTTGCTCGCTGCCACGCCGCCGCGGCTGAGGCTGACCCAGCCCTTGCTGCCGAAAAACGTCGTGCCGTCGCCGCTGAAATCCTGGCGGTACTTTTTGACGATCGCCTCGGCATGGTTGGTGCTCATGAAATGCATCGGGATCCCGTCGCCGAACTTGATCTCCACGTCCCACGTGGCGCAGGTGTCGAACAGGGCCTGGGGCGTGGGAAAGACGCCGGTGCCGCGAAATGAAACCGGGCCCTTGGTATCGGAATTCATGCCCCAGACGGCGATGTCGAGGGGGTGCGCGCCCCAGCCGGCGATGAAGCCCAGGGCGTAATCGGAACAGTAATATGAGCCGCGCTCGGTGATGCGGTCCTGCGAACAGGGCTTCATTGGAGCAGGGCCGAGGTAGAGGTCGTAATCGAGACCCTCGGGCACGGGGATCTCGTCGAGCGACCCGCCGCCTTCGCCGGGCGGCGCCCAGACCTCGAGCCGCTGCAGGTCGCCGATGTAGCCGTTGAGCACCAGTTCGACGCCGCGCTTGAGCAACTCCTGGCTGCGCTGCATCGTGCCGTATTGGAAGATCCGGTTGTGTTTCCGGCAGGCGTCGAGCAGGGCGCGGTTCTGGGCCAGCGAGTGGCCGAGCGGCTTCTCGATGTACACGTCCTTGCCTGCACGCACCGCGGCCAGTCCGATGGGCACATGCCAGTGGTCGGGCGTCGCGATAACGACCGCGTCAATGTCCGGACTGGCGAGCAGTTCGCGAAAGTCGTTGTACAGCTTCGGGTCGTGGCCCTGCGCCTGCTTCACGATGCCGGCGGCGCGTTCGCGCCGCTGGCGGTACGGATCGCACACTGCGGCGGACACGGCGGTGTCCACGCCCAGGAAACAGTGCAGCAGGCCGGTGCCCTGCCCGCCGTTGCCGATATGGCCGAGGCGGATCTTGCGGCTGGGCGCGGCATCGCCGCCCAGTACGCGGGCCGGCACGAACTGCGGCGCGACCGCGGCGGCCAGCAGGCTGCTGATAAAGTGGCGGCGGTTGACACGAAGCTGATCATTCATGGACGCTCTCCTGTTGAAATGTGCCGCCAGGGCGATGGGCGGAGCTTGACAGGCCCCCGGCGTTGAATCAATGCTTTTCTCCCTGGCGTGCGTCGGTCTTCGCCTCCGCATCCACTGCACCCGTGGCGGCCCAGGCGACGCCGCGAAGCAGCAAGCGCTTGAAGCCGGGATTGTTCATGGCCCGGACATCGTGGCCCAGCAGCAGGGTGAAGCCGCGGCCGGCGCCGAGCCGGGTCGCGAGCGCGATGGGCTCCGGCCGGCCGGTGCCGCCGAACTCCTCTTTCGGCGTCACCGTGGCCAGCACTTCCGTGCCGGGCGCGAGTTCCGTAGTCTGCCAGAATTCGTCGAAGGTGGCGAAATCCGCCAGGCCGGTGACGATGGGCTGGGCGGCGGCCAGGTGCACCTCGTTCGTGTGCGGCTGGCCGTGGCCGGTGCGTTGGCCCCACGATGTGCCGGCCAGTTGCTGGAACTCCGGCCAGTCGTAAAACACCGAGCTGCCCGCATGCACGGCGACGAATCCCCTGCCTTTCCGGATGTGCTCCAGGAACGCCGCGCGTACCTCCGCGTTCCAAACCGCGCCAGGATCCTTCTGACCGAACGTGTTGAAGTTGCTCAGGATCACGTCGTAAGGCGCAAACGCGGCGGGGGTCAGCGCGGCCACGTTCGTGGCGATCTCCACGGCCCAGCGCCCGGTGCTTTCCAGGATTTCCCGGAGCACCGGCGTGGTCGCCCGCCAGTCGTGGTTGTTGGCGCCGGACAGGATCAGCACGCGCCGCGGGGCGGCTTGTCCCGCCGTCGTCGCCAAGGTCAGCACCGCCAAGCTGCAAAGCCCAAACCAAGTGTTCATGTTTCTGATGTTAGCAGATTCCTGGCGCAGGTTCATGTATAATTTGATTGATTTGGCTTGCGGCTGGGGCGCCGGTGTGGCAAGTTCACCGCCCAAGGCCGGGCTCCTGTCCGGTAGCATCGGCCGGCATGCAGGAAGGGCCTGCGTGAACACGGCGCGGTAGCCAAGTGGTAAGGCGGAGGTCTGCAAAACCTCTATTCATCGGTTCGAATCCGATCCGCGCCTCCAACCTTTTCCCCAATAGAATCAAGTAAAGAGCCGCGTTTCCATTGGTCAAAATACACGACGGCCTAAACAACCAAAACAACCCTCTTTTAACCTCTTTTACTCTTTTGGGAGCCACTCGGGAGTCACTCGGTTTTTTTACTTAGAGGATGCGCCCGGCTTCTCCATCCGGCGGCGGGAGCCCCCGGGAGCCACTCGTTTCGATCTGGCCGGTGGCTGGCTCGGCACGTCCGGCAGGATGATCGTAGCGTGGATGCTTTTTGGCACGCCTCCAATGCTTCATCAAATTTTCCCTGTTTTTCAAGACATCGCGCAAGATTTCCCCATGCTTCCACAAAATCAGGATTATGTTGCAAACACGATTTATTCTGTTTTCTTAATTTTCACTTCCATTCATCCGTGCGGAACGGGCTCACGGGCAGGCCGCTCGCAGTCCACAGGTTGATGTAGGGCGTGCCGGACCAGCCGAAGCGCGCCGCCACCGGCTGGGCCACCTTATCGCTCCAGATCGCGACGGAAGTCTTGCCGACCAGTTCCGCCTGCGCTTCGTGAAACTGCTTGTCCGCGCCCGCCACCACGAAGCCAGCCGGCGTGCCGGTCAGCTTGAGCGGTTCGCCGCCCATGGTTTCGAGCTGCAGGATGAGGCGGTTCCCTTTTGCCTTCGCGGACTTGAAGACCGGGCTGCCCCAGGTCCGCGGTTTCTGTCCGCGCGGCAGACTCTTCGCATACACCTCCGCCATGGCCCAGCGGATCGCGCGCTCACCGTGCGACTGCTTGCGGATGATATGCAAATCACCGTGCACCTCGTCCGTGGTGATCACGATGCCGGCGTTGGGCGTCGTGCGTTGAATGCGCAGTTGTGCCTCCTGCACGAGGTTGTTCGGCCCCGGTCCGTAAATGTTCTTACCGCTGCCGCAACTCGCGGTCTGCACAATGCCGAACGGCATGTCCGGCATGTCGAACGTCTTGCGCCACGAGGCGATCACCGCCCGGTAGGTCGGCTCGAAGATTGAGACGGGCTCAGTCATGGAGTTGTTCTCGCCCAGGTAGAACCATGCGCCACGGAACGTCAGGTCGCGGATCGGCCCAATGGTGCTGTTATAAAGGCACCCCGGAAACCAGATCTCCTCCTTGAAGAATGGCTCTAATCCGGGGATCTTCTTCTGCTCATCGCCCGGCGCCCAGTAGTGAGCCAGGGTTCCACCGACGGAGGTGTCCACCAGTCCGATCGGCACCTTGAGCTGGTCGTACAAGTTCTTCGCGAAGAAGAACCCGAACGCGCTGAACGCGGGCGCATGCAGGTTCAGACTGTCCGGCCCGAACACGACCCATTCGCGCTTGAACGGCAGTTCCTGCTGCGGTTCTTTCTGGATCCAGTCCAGTTTCTCGTACGAAGGATCGGCGCCATCGCCGTGCAGCGTGCTGACGCAGCGGATAGACTGGTACTCGGGATGCGCCTCGGCCTCGGCCTTCGTGAACCCGTCACTGCGAATCCACAGGGGAAAGGACATGTTGCTCTGCCCGCCCAGCAGCCACACCTCGCCCACGAGCACATCCTTGATGGTCACCTTGCTGGTGCCGCTCGTGGCGCTAAGTTCGCGGCCCTCGGCCCTAGCGGTCATTGGTTTGAGTTGCACCACCCAGCGGCCAGCGACGTCCGCCCTGGCCGTTCTTGCCTGCCCAGCAAAAGAAACCTTCACCTCCTCTCCGACATTCGCCCAGCCCCAGACCTTGACCGGTTTCTCGCGCTGCAGCACCATGTGATCGTTGAACAGACGCGACAATTGCAACCCCGGTGCCACCGGCGTGATCGGCACCAGCTTGGGCGGCTCCTGCTCCGCCGCGCAGACGTTATGCGCGCCCAGCAGCAGGGCGGCAAAGACGAGGGCGCCGCCGCAGAAGACAGGTAGCCGTTTCATCCTATTCATCCCCTTCTTTTTGTAATATAAAGCCACATTGCATGAATCGAAAAAGAATGCAAGACGACGGCACACAGAAGCAAAACCAGGGATTGGGCAAAATGAGTTTTTACCGCGCGCTGAAAACCATCCGCACGACGGCCGGCCACCGCGCGCCGACGGACCGCATCAGCGCCGGTCGTAGGCAGCGACCCCGGCGATTTCCGCCGTCAACCCCGGCGGCGAAAAACGCTGGATGATGGTCTGCCCGCTGTCGTCCTGCATCGTGACAATCAAGCCATAGAACTCGGTCCCTTGGCTGGTGCGCGTGGTCACGCCGGAGGCAGGGTGCTGGATGGTCTCGGATTTATTCATCATGATCCCCTTGGCTTCCACCGTGAGCGCATGGCCGCGATCGATGGCCGGCAGCAAAATGGTCTCAATCCCCTCGCGGCGACGCGGGACAGCCGCTTGATTGACCACACGATTGATGACCCGGCTGAAATATTCAACCACCAGCCGGCTGCCCGAGCGCAAGTTCGTGTTGAGGCAGTTGATCGTGATGCGCGGCACATAGTTGATCGGGCCGGCGATGTTGGTGGTGCGTCCACTGCTGGAGCTATTCTTCTGGGTCTTCAGCCGCGAAGGGTCCTCGAGCAGGTTGACGCTAAGATTATATCCATGCATGACGGCGAGGTCCTCATTCGGACGCCGGTAGAGCGTCAGGAGCCTGCTAGTGCTTTTGTTCGCACTGGCTACCGGGGCGGAGGCGTTGGTGCTGGCGCTGTCCCCCAAGCCGGCCGGCTTGATGGCCGTGGCCTGCAAGGCTTGACAGGTACGGGGCAGCCCCAGCAGCCGGTCGCGTTCCTCGTCAAGGGCCTGCACGGCGGCCTTGTCGTTGGACGCCAGCACATCGCGCAACAGGGCAAGGCGTTGCAGGTAGCGTTCGATGAGGCTGACAACCTGTAATTCGTTGGTGTACTGCTGTAATTGGAAGCGCTGGATGAACAAAACCTGCAGGTCGTGCAGTTCGACCGGTACCGCACCCAACGTGCCGCTGGGCGCACTGCGCGCCTTTGAAAACCGGATGATTTCCTCGTGCACGACCGCGAGCAACCGCAAATTTCCGTTTTTTTGCAGCCCGGCCTCGATTTGCCGCAAACGCTCCACGTATTCATCGCCCAGCGTGGCCAGACAGGTTTGCCCTTTCTGCTCCGTGGCCTTCAGGCTGGCCTCGAAGGCCGCGCGCCACTTGGCGGCTTCCGGCGGCAGCGCTGCCAGCACGCCTGTGACGCACAGCAACCAAACCAGCCCTATTTGCCTTATTTTCATTTTCTGGTTTTCACAAAAAAGCGCTTCCCACAATATGAAACCCAGTTATCCGCATCAACGGATGGCAATGAGGTTTTTTATACGCGTTGCATCTTAATCAGCGTGGCTAGTATTCTCTCACGAGGTTCCCAACGCAAATATTTTTTTCTATGGCCCGGACCGATATAATCCGACATTCCCCATTTGACCCTCGGCCCGCGACCGTCGCAAACCATTCCGTCTTACGACCAGCATCCTATTCTCTCTAACAGCGCCGTCAAACCTTTTTGCCGCTTCAAAACAGAATTCCTGGCTCCGTTTCTGCCTCGATGCCATGCAGCAGCGATTTTCGGCCAAACGCAGACAGAGCGCCGCCTCCACACTTCTGCTTCTTCTCGCGCTTCCCACCTTGCGGGCGTCAACCCGGCAGTGGTGTGAGCAACCGCAGTCGTTGAATTCCTTCCAAGATGGCTCGGAATAACTCTTTGGGGATCGCCACCTCCGCCGTCTGAAAGATCACCTGCCGAGCATGGCGCACAACCTTGGCCTTCATCTCGTGCAATTCTCGTTCAACTTGCTCCAGGCGTTCTTCGATGGTCATGGCGTCCTCCTTTGTTTTTACGCTGCCGACATTCTGGCAGCTCCCACGCGAAAGCGCAAGGCGGCGCGGAGCGCGGGGGCGGGAGGGGAAGGAAGAACAGAAGAAAAACCTGCCTCTCATTAACCAATATCATACGTTTTGAACCCGCCACGGGTTGGTGCACTTTTAGATGGCCGATGTGGTGCACTTTCCGATGGCTGGTGCCAATTACTCCGTTTCATATAATATCCGATCATTTCATCAATGATGCCCTTGTGTTTATCATCTACAGCGATGAATTGGAGCCTTGTATCGTAGATCACGTTGTGCGTGATTTCTTTGGATTTGATTACCCTGCCGATCAGCATTATCGGATGCGGGTCGAACGGCAGGCGGATTTCCAGGACGAGTTGCGCGCCGGGATCGAACTGGCGGTTGGTGGTTATTAACATGCCGCCGAGCGAGATGTTCCTGGTCTGCGAGATGTCTATTTTGTCGTTTTCTTGGAGCATGCGGTATGAAACGATGAATCTCCCGCTGATCCGAGGGTGCTTACGTTTTTCTGATCCCGAGTACGTCATGCGTTCCTCCTTTGAGAAGGTAGACCGGCTGTGTCATCTATGAAAATGGTCGGGGGGGGGATTTTGCAAATAAGAAATTGCTTGGGGGCGCCCGCCGGGGGAGCGCCGTTTCCCGTGCCGCCTGGGTACCGTGGGTATCCATGTGGCGATTATGCCCTGACGGGTGGGCCTGTCAAGCCCTTGGCGGGCATTCCCCGCCCGCAATCACGCTCGGGATCGTCGATCCTGTCGGCAGGCGGCGCTGGCACGGACGGGCGTATCCCCGACAGAAACCGGGCTTTTACGCAGTACACGGGAACACAACCTATTTATTTTGGTTGTCTGTCAGGGGATGTAGCACTTCATCCTGGGCCTAGTGGGGACGCAAGCGTGGCGAGATGGACTGCCCCTGCAATCATTGGTTCGCTAACGAACGTGATAGTTCAAGGTCAATTCTTGCCGGGTGATGCTGGGATTATGCAGGTCGGCATTTTCATTAACGGCATACCCCAGATCTCAACGCCATATTGGCACGCAACGGATTCTGGAACGTTCAATTTTACGCTTCCGGTTTCGACCGGTGACACGATTGACTTCGCTGTCTATGGTGCCTGCGGTAGCGGAACTACACCGCTGAGAGCAACGATCCAAGCCATCCCCGAACCCTCCACCTTCATGCTGCTCGGCATCGGTGCGGCGGTCTACGCTTTGCGCCGGACGCGGCGGGCGCAGCATTTAACGCTTCAACCGGGGTCCTGTTCTGTTTTCCATGGTTGGGGTGTTGGTTTGCAGAGGGTGGTCCCCGCTGGGTGATTGCGTTTTCCAGTAATGCCATGGGGTCAGGTTGTCAATCATTACCGGAGTTCGAAGCAGTCGAACCCGAAGAAAAAGCGCTGACCGCGTGATGCCGCGTTGGCACCGGTGACTTCGGCCCGCAACAGCAACTTGCCGTCCCTTGCTTGGAAGGTGCCCAGAGCGACCGGCTCGGCAAGCACCGCTTCGGGGTGATAGAAATCCACCTCCTTGCCCGCCGGCTGGCCGTTGACCGTGAAGCGGACGATGCCGTAATCGTAGCTGCGCGTCGCGTGCAGGATGAGCTTGTGCGGCTTGTCATCGGCCACCGGAATCGCGAACTCGATGAAATCTCCCACCTTCGTGCTCTGGATGAAAACCTGTTTGTCTCCACTCCAAACGCCATCCGCTAAAAGAGCGCCGGCCTGTTCACCGACCTTCAGGCCGGGTGAGGTGGCGGTAACGGTTAGACCCTCGCATTCGACCGCGCCGGCGATCTTCCGCACGCCGGGCAATTCGCGCACCGCGGCGGCCGCCTCCTGCGTTTGCGGTTCGCGATTGTGCCGCGCGCCGGGGCGGGCATACCAGAACGTGCCCACCGCATAATCGACTTTGCAGTTCGCCCAATGCCAGATTTCCATGTCGTGCTTGAGTGCGGTGCGGAACGGGATCGAGTCCAAGGGCCGCACCCGCGAGGTCGTGGTGTAGCCCTGCCAGTTGTTGTGGTCGGCGATTTCCCGCTGCGGAATCGAGATGAAGGGGGAACTGAAGAAATCCGCCATGCCCCAGGCATATCCATAGTAGTCTTCGGTCCCGGTGCCGATGAAAGCCGGCAAGGCCGCGCCGTCCGGATAGATCCGTTCGTCGCCTTCCCCATACCACGCCTTCGACGGACTGAACACCGTCAGCGTGTCGCCGACGTAACGGCCTTGTCCCTGGATCTCGATGTAATTCCAGTCCGACCGCGGCTGGGTGGGAATCGCTAACTGCCCGTGCCAGTTGGCATGGAACAGCATCGACCGCTCGTCCCAATTCCACTTGCCGGTGTCCGCGGAGAGTATTTCGCGCAGGCCGTGGTCCGCGACGTTTTTGATCGTTAGACGCGCGGATTTCGCGTAGGGCATGACCCATCGGGCGCTGAGTTTTCCATCGGCCCCGACGCTGCGCCACCAATCGTGCACCGGTTGCAGGCGGACGCCCGCGCCGAAGAACTCACTCAGCGGGCACCAAACCGTCGCTTCGCCATCAAATGTCGCCTGCACGATCAAGGAACGCAGCGCCGCCGGCGCATCCTCCGGCTTGATTTCGACCCGCACCTCGCGCACCGTCGCCGGGCCGGGCGGCAAGTCGAGCGCTCGCTCCGCTCCCCCCGCCAAAACTGCCGGTTTTCTTTCCTTCCCTCCGGCCGTGGGGTCCGGGCCCACTAACATCTTTTCGCCGGTCTCCTTGAGCAAGGGCTTGGCCGCCTCGAAATCCTCCATCCGGAAACTTCTCACCGCCGTGTTGGCCGCGTAGCTACGGTAATTGATGACATAATAAAACGGCACCGAATCCAGGGTGATCTTGCAACCCTCCGCATACGGAATCGGCAGATAGACATCGCCGCCCACCCCCTGCGCGTCGGGGCGGGGTTTTGCCAACTGATTGTGAAGATCGCTGTCGTTCCACGAAACGAACGCGAACGGCGGCGGGATGAAGCCGCAGCCGCGGAACAGTTCGTTGAGCTTGGCGGTGATCGCCGGGGTCGGCGAGCCGTCGAGGTAGATACGGATGGTCTGGTTGTTCTTGTCGGCCGCCAACGGTGTCCAGAACCGCACCACGGCACCGGGGCCATGATCCTCCATGATCACCCACTCGTTGCGGCCTTCGTTGACCTCGGTGCGCAGCGCGTTGCCATAGTCGGTGTTCGAATGCCAGCCCATGGGATCGGCGGGGTTCGTCTTGTGCGGGTCGTGGCTGCTGGATTGCTTGAGCGTGAAGGCGGGGATTGGCAAGTTTGCTACCGCGTCGCGGTCCGCCATTTCATGCAGCAGCGCGGGCAGGGTGATTTCGCCAGCAGGGGCGGGCGCTGGCATGATCAGGCAAAGCGCGGCGGCACAAGCTATTTGGGATTGGATGTGGGAAGCCTTCATCTGTTTGTTCCTTTGGTTGATCAATTTATTCCAGTTTCCATTCCAAAACACCCGCGGAGGCAGCGGGCTGCAATTGCACTTCCAGCCGCAGGGCCGACGTCGTAACGCTTTTGAATTGGACGGCGGTTATGCTTGTCACATTCTGGCAACTCCCCGGCGAAAACGCAAGGCGGCCATATCGGGTGCTGGCGGACGAAGTCCAAGTTGGCTGCAGGCTGTCGAGCGCGGCGAGGCGGCAGGTCGGATTCAGGACCGGCGCGGGCTTCACCGGCCACGCCGGCAGGCAGCCAGCGCGCGTAGCAAGCGGTCCGTCGCGTCCGCGTCTGGCGGCTGTCCTGGCGGAACCGTGGGCCATGCGCGCCGAGTTGCTGCCGGACTTGACAGCCTGCACCAACCGATCATCATGGCGACATGCTGTATGGAAGGCCGGCAGCAAGGATGCTTGCCCTGGCATCCGGCTATTAACGAGCGGTTTTGCCGTCGCCAGCATCAATTATCGGCTGAGCCAGGAAGTGCCCTTCCCCGCGCAAATCGAGGACTGCCGCGCCGCGATCCGCTTTCTGCGCGCCAACGCTGCAAAATACAATCTCGACGCTAATCACATCGGGGTTTGGGGTGGCAGCGCCGGTGGCCACCTCGTCGCGCTGCTCGGCACCACCGGTGGTCGCGCGCAGAGCGCCGACGGCCTGTCCGACAAGGTGCAATGCGTCGTGGATTGGTATGGCCCGACCGATCTGACGCCCGACGGCCCCGCGCATGGCCGCAATCTGGACGTCATCACGCAACTGCTTGGCGGTCCGGTGCAGGAAAAACTCGAGCTCGCAACGCAGGCCAGTCCGCTCAAGCAGGTAACCGCCAACGCCGCGCCCTTTCTCATCATGCACGGCGATGCAGACCACACCGTCAATATCGAGCACAGCAAGTTGCTGCACGCCGCGCTGCAAAAAGCCGGCGTGGAGACGACGCTCAAGATCCTGCCTGGCGCCGGTCACGGTGGTGCGCAGTTCAACAGCGACGAAAACCGGAAGTCGATCGAGGAGTTCTTCCGTCGCCATCTCGTCCCCATTGCGCCTACGACGTGAGTTTTCGAAGGTGTGGGGACAGGCCCCGCCGTTTGAGCTGCGCCCCATGGTCTTCACGATGTGGCGGGCAGCTCGTGTTGCTCCAGCCCCTCACCTGCCAGCATCCTTCCGCTCAATCCTCGCCCATCCACTCCATCCCGGCCATGTCCGCCAGATCCCTCAGCATAGCCCGGCGCAGCTCCTGCCGGACTTTCTCCGGATACTTGCCGAAACGGTCCTGCAGATTCTTCAGGAACACCACAACCTGCTTGGCATCCCGCTCCGTCAGGCTCAGGACGTCGGGATCGCCGCGAAGCGCGATCATCGCCTTCGAGGGCCGGTCCTCAAATCGAATGGTGACGCCCGCAATCCGCTCCTTAAACTCCGTGGGCATCGCCTCGAATGAATTTCCATCGTGTCCAGGTATGCCCCCGACACGCGGGGCGAGGTTCATCGTTGTGCTTGCATGTTCCGGCACATTTCTGACATCTTCGCACCACGAAAGCGCTTCTTGACTGCCGGTCTTCACAGGCGTGTGCCTGTGCCGCCAGAAAAGCGATTCCTGATCAGTTTGGAGTAGCATCATGGCAGGCAGAACTTGGCTTCGCGCCGTAATGTTGGCGCTATGCAGCATCCTGGCTGCAGCGACAGTCACACCGGTAGCCGCTCAGACCAATGACAACATCCCGGTCAATCCCACGCTATCGGTGAAGCCGCCCGAGGGGGCTATCGTACTGTTCGACGGCAAGGCAGAGCAGATGCGCGATAACTGGTACGCGCGGCGCAGTATGGACCCGGCCGGCTGGACCGTGGACGATAAGGGCGTAGCCACGCCCAATCGGCGCGATATCAGCAGCAAGCAGGAGTTCGGCGACTGCTACCTGCACGTGGAGTTCTGCGAGCCGCTGAAAGGCGAAGGTAACAGCGGCGTCGGGATGCAGGGCCGATACGAAATCCAGATTCTGAACTCCTACGGCAAGAATCCCGAAGCCCACGAGTGCGGAGCTTACTTCAGCCAAGTTCCACCCAGAGTGATCGCCTCCAAGCCGGCCGGCGAGTGGCAGACGTACGACATCTTCTTCCGCGCGCCGCGGTTTGCGACGAACGGCAAGGCCGTTGAGCAGGCCCGTGCCACTGTGTACCAGAACGGCATCCTGATCCACCAGGATGAGGCTTTCAAAGGACCGACCGGCATCCAGTATGAGCAGTACAAGGGCGAGGTGCCGAACGGACCGATCGTCCTTCAGGGCGACCACGACGCCGTGCAGTTTCGCAATGTTTGGATCGTACCGGCGCGATACTAGCGGAAATCGAGGCCGGATCACAAAATGAAGAATTGGGCTCTCTTTTTACCTATTGCACGGGCGGGGGCGCAGGAGTAAAATGCTGACGCGACTGATGGCGTGCAAAATCAGCGCGTGCGCCAATAGGCGCGGCGAGTATGTTTAAAAATGCGCATCAGCGTTTCATTGAACCAAACGCAGGAGAGAAGCCCTGAAAGGTGAACCGATTATCGTGCTGCTGGTGGAAGACGATGAGGCGCACGCCGAGATCGTGCAGCGGAGCTTCAAGGAAAGCCGGATGGCCAACAAGTTGATCCACGTCGCCGACGGCCAGGCGGCGCTGGATTATTTGCACCATTGCAACGAATTCAGCGACCCGTCGCAGGCGCCGCGTCCCGGCATTATTCTGCTTGACCTGCGCCTGCCGAAGGTGGACGGGCTGGAGGTGTTGAAGAGCATCAAGACCGACCCCCTACTTAGTTCCATCCCGACGCTGATCTTGACCACCTCGAAAGTCGAGATGGACATGGTCAAAGCGTATGCCCTCCATGCCAACAGCTACCTGGTCAAGCCGGTGGATTTCACGCAGTTCACCAAGCTGATGGAAACCATCTGTTACTACTGGCTGGCGTGGAACCAGTATCCGTGTTAGCGGCAGCGTTTTCCAGCCCCGGATAGAGCGTGTGCTGGCGGTGCAGGCAGGGTTACTGGTTCGACTTGGCGGATTGTCCTAGCTTCATGTAGGCGAACTGCCCCGCGTGCACGCCGCCGTCAACTGGGCCGCGTCGTTGCCGTAGCTCCACCCCTTCTTGCCCACTGCGGCGCAACCAACGCTTGCCTCACCGTGCTCGAGATTTATACTCGCCGCACGTGGACAAAACGCTATTCGCTATGCATCATCAATAAGGAAATACATGAGCGAAAATATATCGCCGAGCCCTAAATGTGGAGGTAGCATGGAGGAAGGATACACACCCGACCGGAACGCTTTCGGGTATGACGCTACGAAGTGGTTTCCTGGATCGTTAAGGATAGGAAGTTTCGGCGGTTTAGGCCGAAACAAAGCAAAACCTCTTCCTGTTATCACATTACGGTGTAGAGAATGTGGCTACCTCGAATCTTATGCGCGACCACAAAAACAGATGGGGGACATGTCCCTCCTAGGCGATGGTCGCGACGGCGTATCCGCGCGCCTTCATTTTGGGTTTCTCCGTTCGGCGCTCAAGTAGTCCAGGGACACCCCGGCATGCAGGCCTTGGCCGGTTGAACCCAGCATAGTGCTCGACTTTTTGTCCCCAACGCCTACCATCTTCCGCGTTGTTTGATCTTTTTCCCGATCGGGTATCACTTGAGCGTCACGCGAGCAGGATGAAACTCACGCCACAGCCGCGGGGCCGTCGTTCAGGCCGATCAGGGCGGGCTTGGCTGTTGATGCTGGCCCTGCTCGCCAGCCCGGCTGGCGCCGCCGTCGTGGTGACGGGCTTGCGCTGCGAAGACCGTCAGGATCCCCTGGGTATTGACGCCCGTGAACCGCGCCTGAGCTGGCGGCTGGAAGCGGATCGGCGCGGCGCCGCCCAAACGGCCTACCGCGTGCTGGTGGCCGGCAGCGCGGAGCGGCTGGCGGCGGATACGGGCGATCTCTGGGACAGCGGCCAAGTCGCCGGCAACGCCACCTTGGGCATCGCCTACGCCGGTCGCCCCCTGGTTTCCGGTCAGCGTTGCTGGTGGAAGGCGCAGGTGTGGGATGAGCAGGGTCGGCGTTCGGCCTGGAGTACGCCGGCGGTTTGGGAAATGGCCCTGCTTCGCAGGGCCGACTGGACCGGCGCGTGGCTCAATGACGGCCGCGCCAATCCGGCGCGGGATGACGACTTCTATCGGGACGACCCCGCCCCACTTTTCCGCAAGGAGTTCAACGTGGCGAAGCCGGTCCGCCGGGCGCGCCTCTACATCGCCGGCCTCGGATACTACGAAGCGCGTCTCAACGGCCAGCGGGTGGGAGATCGGCAGTTGGACCCCGGCTGGACCATGTACCGCCAGCGGGTGTTCTACAGCGCGTACGATGTGACCGCCCAGTTGCAGCCCGGCGCCAATGGCCTCGGCGTGATGCTGGGCAACGGCTGGTACAACCCGCTCCCGTTGCGCATGTGGGGACGCTACAACCTGCGCGAAACGCTGGCCGTCGGCCGGCCGCGCTTCCGCGCCCAGTTGAACATTGAATTTACCGATGACTCCACGCTGTCCGTGGCGAGCGACCGCTCGTGGAAGGTGTCGGACGGACCGATCCGCTTCAACAGCATTTATCTCGGAGAAAGATACGATGCGCGCCGCGAGCAGCCCGGCTGGGACCAGCCCGGCTTCGACGACGCGCGCTGGGGCGCACCCGCCCTCGCCACGGAACTGCTGGGCCAGCTCCAGGCCCAGCCGCAGCCGCCGATCCGCGTCATCGAGCAATTTCCGGCCGTGCGCATGACCGAGCCGCAGCCCGGCGTGTTCATTTTCGACCTGGGCCGGAATTTTTCCGGCTGGGACCGCTTCCGCTTCAAGGCGGCGGCCGGCACGAAAATCACGATGCGCTACGGCGAACTGCTGAACAAGGACGGCACGCTCAACCCGCTGACCAGCGTCTGCGGCCAGATCAAGAACGCGCCGAAAAGTAATCCGGGCGGCGGGGCTGCCGACGGGCCCGGTCCGCCGCCCACGGCTTGGCAGACCGACACCTACATCGCCCGCGGAGGCGGCGAGGAAACCTACACCCCGCGTTTTACCTGGCATGCCTTCCGCTATGTCGAGCTCTCCGGCCTGACCGCCGCGCCGCTACTGGAGCTCGTCACCGGCCTCGCCCTGTGCAGCGACGTGCCGGACGCCGGCGCGTTCACGTGCTCCAACGAGCTGTTCAATCGCATCCAGCAGATGTGTCGCCGCACGTTCCGCGCCAACTTGTTCAGCGTGCAGTCGGACTGTCCGCATCGCGAGCGCTTCGGCTACGGTGGCGACATCGTGGCCACCAGCGATGCGCTGATGATGAATTTCGACATGGCCGGCTTCTACGCCAAGGCGGTCCACGACTGGGCGGACAGCGTCCTGCCCGACGGCATGCTGACGGACACCGCCCCGTTTGTCGGTATTCAATACTGCGGCGTGGGTTGGGCGATGGCGCATCCGTTGCTGGTCACGCAATTGCTGCGCTATTACGGCAATCAGCGGCTAGTGGCCGAGCAGTACGAAGTCGCCAAGCGCTGGCTGCTGCTCGTGGCCGGCCAGAACAAGTCGGGGATCATCGCCGACGGCCTGAGCGATCATGAGGCCCTGGACAAGAATCCGGCCCCGGTCATGGTCACGCCGCTGTACTACCAGAGCGCCCGCCTGCTGGCCGACCTGGCGCGCCGGCTCGGCCGCGAGGCTGACGGGGCGCAGTTCGAGGCGCTGGCAGAGACGACCCGGCAGGCCTACCAGAAACAACTTTTCGATCCGGCGACCGGTCGGGCCGGCCCCGGCACACAAGGCAGCCAGGCCTTCGCGCTGTATTCAGACCTGGTGCCGGCAGCGGACCGGGAGAAGACGCTGAATGTTTTGCTGGCCGACATCCGCGACAAGCATGCCGGCCATCTTTCCACCGGCATCATGGGCACCAAGTTCATGTTCGACGTGCTCTCGCGCGCCGGTCACGCGGACGCCGCCAGTGGCATCGCGAGCCAAACCAACTCCCCCGGCTGGGGCTGGATGCTGGCCAACGGTGCGACGACGCTGTGGGAGCATTGGGCCGGCAGCGACAACACTTATTCGCACAACCACCCGATGTTTGGCTCGGTCAGCCAGTGGTTCATGCAGTGGCTGGGCGGCATCCAACCCGCGCCGGACGCCGTGGGCTGGGACCGCATCGTCCTGCGGCCGCAATTCGTCGCCAACGTGGATTGGGTCACCTGCCGCTATCCCTCGGTGCGCGGCCCGATCGTCAGCAACTGGCGGCGCGCCAAAGGGCGGTTGCAATGGGACGTGGAGATCCCCGCCAACGTGACTGCGCTGGTCTATCTTCCGACGACGCAGCCCGCCGACATCCGCGAAGGCGGCCGCCCGGCCGCCGAGGCGGAAGGCGTCAAGTTGGTGCGCCAGGAGCAGGGGTCCGCCCTCTTTGCGGTGGGTTCCGGCCGCTATCGCTTCGACACGCCGGCGCCGCGGTAACTTATACCACCTGCCGGTCGGCAGCAGAGGACTCAGGGCATGTCTTCTTGCTGCTTCAAAATCGCTATCGTCAAACCGCTTGCTAAATTGCAAGGACCCCTTTTCCGACGCTGCCGCATTCTCCCTTGCCGCGCGCCGAAGAATCCAACCTGGGAAGCCACCATCACTTGGGGCCTCTCACACACCATACATAGAGGCCGCTGGTCTTGGCGCAGCTGCTTACAATGCCGTCACTAAAAACTACATACCAGGCATACTGCGCGTTATATCCGGCGTGGGTAGTCGAGGACCAGTAATCGCCTGATTGGATATTCGTGAACGGGTGACCCGCCGGTAAGGGCGGAGCGGGCTGGCTATAATCTATCAGGCTTTGCAACTCCCTCACATTGGGCAGGCGCCAATCGCCGGCCTTGGAGCCATCCACTAGGCTGGGAATGCTGCCGGTATGCAGACCGTTGGCGTCGCTGATGGCCTGCGCCCAGGTTCGCACGCCAAAAGCATTGGCGTTTTTCATCCAGATCAGCCCGGTCAGTTTATCAGTCACGGTGCCATTGCCATTGTTGATAAAGCGCGGGGCGGGCCAGGCCACGCCCTTCTCCAAGGCCCCGTCGTCGCCCGGAGCAGAGGTTACTGTCTGACCGGTCTTGGGGACCGGGGCAAATTTTCCTTTCATGGCCGGTATTACATAAAACCCATCCTCGGCACAGACCGTACTCCAGCCGGCCAACGCTAAAACCAATGACAGGGAAATCAACAGGGTACTTCTCATAACTGGCCTCCTTGGAAATAAGAAATCGCTTTGACGCGCCCACCGGGGGCGTGCCGTTTTCCGTGCAGCCTGGATGCTTTAAGCATTCATGGTCCATGATTACCTCGCGGACGGGCCTGTCAAGACCATAATCCCGACCTCGTGGAGAGTCGGGACTTATCCGGCATTTTTCCTGCCTCGCCATCGCGCTCCGGCGCGCACCTCCGGCGGATATGGGCGGCGTCAGGATAGACCTGGCCGCCACGCTCCCTGCTCTGCGGCTATGTTCTGCGAAGCGCTACGCACAGCAGAGAGCCGCTACGCAGGGCGAAGCAGAGTCAATAAGCATTGGAACGCGTAGGCAAATCCACGGTGTTTTCATTTTACGATGGCTTCGTACTGGACGACGGCAGCCTGGGGTTTGTTCAGCAAGGTGACCGACAACCCCTTCTCCATCAGCTCTTGGCCGGTCAGTTCGCGAACGGCGGCGACGTCCAAGTCGGTGAGCCGGTAGCGTGCCTCGGGCTGCAGGCCGCGCAGTTTGAGGCGCACGGTCTCGCACGGGCTGTTGTGCCGGCGGAAGACCTGCACCAGCCCGGCCCCGGCCGCGGGGCGGTCGAATTGCCAGGCGCTCCAGGCGGCGTCGTCCCGCGACCACGGCAGGAGCGGGTAGAAGTCGCCGTAGTAGTTGGCGTTGATCGAGCGCCATTGGGCGACGAGCCGTCGCAGGGTCGCGTAGTCGAGTTGCCGCTCGCGGATGTCAAGGCCGAAGCCGAGCGTCTGTCCGACGTTGCTCCAGAACGCGTACGGCTCGACCGGCGAGGGTCCGCCGCCGTAGTAGCTGGCGTTGCGCGCGGCCACGGTGCCGGTGCCGTGGTACGGCAGCCAGAGCGAGAGGCCGAGCATCATGCCCTGGTGGCCGATGGCCTCGTAGGCGTAGTCGCTCCGCCACAACGGCACGGCCCGGCGCATCGTCTCGATGTCGTTGCGGCGTCCGCCCGAGGCGCACGAGTCAATCAGCATGTTCGGATGACGGCGGCGGAGTTCGTCCCAGTACGCGAGGTAGCCGGTGACGTGTTTGATTTCGGTGATGCCCTGCCGGTCGGGCGCGTCGGCGGCGCGCCAGAAACCGAGCGGGTCGAAGTTGAAATCCTGCCGGTACAGGTCAATCCCCTGCTCCGTCAGCAACGTGTCGGTGTGGTCCGTCAGCCACCGGCGTGCAGCGTCGTTGCCGAGGTTCAACAGACGATCCTGCCCATCACCGAGCAGCCAGTCAGGATGGTTGGTCATCAGCCACGTGCAGGGCGTCACGCGTTCCGGTTCAAACCAGAGCAGCGTCTTCAGGCCGTGGGCGTGCGCGTGGTCCGACACGGCGCGCAGGCCGCGCGGGAACCGGTTGGTATCCACCTCCCACGTGCCGACGCGGGGCCAGCCGCCGCCGTGGTGGTTGTACCAGCCGGCGTCCATCCACCAGTAGTCGGGCTTGAGACCCTCCTCGATGTAACGGTTGATGAAGGCGACCTGGTTGGATTCGTTCGCGCCGATCATCTCGTTCAACTGCCGCGAGCTGGAGGCCAGCATCAGCGCCGGCGGCAACGCGCCGCCGGGTTTCGGCATCGCATGCGCCATCATCCAACGCCGCCAGACGTTCTGCGCGCGAATCCAGTCGCCGCCCTTCCAGTTTTGCAGCACGATCAACGGCGTGCGGACTTCCTCGCCGGGCAACAGCTTGAACCGCGTCCGTTCCTGCCCGACACGGACGCGCAGGCCGTGTGCCTGGTCGCGGTCAAACTCAGCGGCCCACTGGCCGGGCCAGCCGACGGCGACGATGAGGCCTTCACTGGCCGACGATTCAAGGTTGAAGTACGACCAGTCGGAGTTGGTGGGCCGTCCGCCAGCACCGCCGATGCGTTTGGCCATGTTCGGCCGCAACGGCGTTTCGAGCGGCTGATAGTCGTTGCCGTTGGCGGGCGAGCCGACGTTGTGGTGGAGGAGAAACTCGCCTGTCAACGTCGTGTCGAGCGCCTGGATGTTTTCGAGGATCGGCGAGTCCGTCGCGCCGGTGTTCTTGAAGTAGAGCGTCCATTCGACGGTCGGAAAGTCGCGGTACTCAACGAGGACGCAGCGCAGGACGAGGCCGCTCTTCGGGTCGGCCCAGCGGAGCGTGTGTTCGCTGCGCGCGGCGTCGAGTGGGCGAGACTCGCGCTGGGCCGCCCAGCCGCCGAGCAGTTCCGTCGAGGGCTGGCCGGCGCACGTGAAGGAAAACGTCGGCGTCACCGCGCACGCCGGACAGGCCAGCCAGGCCGTGACGACGCCAAGCAACAGGCTGCGCTTCATGGCGGCAGTGTGCGTAGATTCCGCCGTGTTGGCAAGGGAAACATCGGCCAGCGAGCAGATGGCGCGCGACGGCGCTGGCCTGGCTGCCGGCGGCACAGCCCGCCGATGTCCGCGAAGGCGGCCGATGGATTCACGCCAGGACGCAAGGGCAGAAGACCTAATTGTCTAAGCTTCAACCACGGATCACATGTGTTAACGCCCGGCGTGTCCGTCGCGCGTACCGCGTACGGACAACGCTGTTGTTAGCGTATCCCTTTGCCTTGATCCCTGACACCAAAGCCGACAGACTCCATCCCTGTCTTCGGCAGCGTGATCTTTGGGTTTTCTTTGTATAACTGCTCTGTGTACGGGATGGCACACACCCCTTTTCGATCTGGCTTCAGGACTATATCTCCGTCTTTAGCGTGAATGACAATCTGTTTGCCGTCCGGTTCGTCGAGACGCATTCCCAACGCAAGAACCTCTGGCATCGTGTTTGTAGACATGCTTGCCGCTGCATGCAACTGCTCCACGGCCAGATGAACGGATTGCATTAGCTCAACATAGGTCATCTGTCCGTCATGTTTGCCGTGCTCAGTGACTTCCATCTCCGCAATCATCTTCATTGACCCGCCAGGTTGGTTTGCGACAATCATGGGGTTTTCTTGCAACAAGCCTTCTATCTCTGGGAACTTCACGATGGTTCCCTTGATGTCGAGCGTTACGGGTAATTGCCCCTGCTTGCTGTCAATGTAGAGGGTTATATCGGAGGGTGTCACATTTGTCAGAAGACTGCTGATGCGAACTGTGTAAGTTGAATTTATCGCCTGCGTGCCAATTTTGGTCGCATGAATAGCGTCGTAGATCACCTTGTAGCGAATTTTCGTGAGCTTGTTCGTCGTAGTCTCATTAGCGAATGATCGAACACCTACTGAACAGGTCAGCAGGGATAGTATGGTCATGACGGTCGTAAATCTCAGATTCATTTTGTCACCTAAACGATCTTTAATTTTAAACGCTAACAGTATTATTGAACGGACTTCAAATCCATGTATGCACGGCGCAAATTGCGCCCGCTACCGGCAGCTAAGATAGGGTCAACAGACCCGACCTTGCAAGAACAAATGGTTAATATTATGGCGGTTATGGCAGCATGGCGTTTTGGGCATGGCCGGCGAAGTAGTCTTTATCTGGGCAAGGGTTTTGCGGGAAGCGGTTCCATATGCCCCTGTGCTGGATTCGGACCGCGGCATCCGGACCCAACGCGGCGAGCGGGGCGCGCGCTCGTAGAAGCGTCCGCTGGACGCTTTTCAAAGCGACGGGACGTCGCTTCTACGGTATCGGCGTAATCGGTGAAATCAGTGGATGCATCCTCCGGTTGCCTCGCGGCATTTCCCTTTCGCGCCCTTTCGCGTCTTTCGTAGTTAACCTCTTTTTTTTCATTGTATTCATCCGGCAGGGGGGTAAATTCAACGCTTTGCGGGTGGCCTCGGAATGTTGCCACCCGCTGAGTTATCAAATAGGAGCCGTAACCATGATGATCAGATTCGCCCGCATCGCGATGTTCGCCAGCCTGGTGTTGTCCTGTCCGGTGACCGGCTTGCCGGCCGGATCGTCCCCGGCTGAGCTGGAGCGCACCTTCCGCGAGATGCCGCTGGAAGCGCGGCGTCTGACCGGGCCGCTGTTCTGGATGCACGGCGACGAGTCCCAGGCGCAACTGGAAGGCGAATTGCAGAAGGTGCTGGAGGGCGGCAACGGCATCTTTACGACCGAGCCCCGGCCGCACAAGGACTGGCTGGGCGAAGGCTGGTACCGCGATCTGGACATCTGCCTGTCGTTCGCCCGCAAGAACAATCTGCAGATGATCATCTACGATGACTGGTGGTGGCCGAGCCAGATGATGGGCGGCCGCGTGCCGGCGCAGTACGGCAGCAAGCGCCTGGTGGCGACGGCCGTCAGCGTGGAGGGCCCGAAGGCCGTGCAGGAGGCCGGTTACGGCGACACCAACCTGATCGCCGTGGTGGCCGGACGCGTCACGGAAGGCGAGGCCGTGGATGGCAGCCGCCTGGTCAACCTGACCGCGGCGGTCAAGGACGGCACGCTGACCTGGAATGCGCCGGCCGGCACCTGGAAGATCATGAAGTTCACCTGGCGGTTCAACGGCGCCGAGGGCGGCCAGCAGGCATATATCTCGGTGGATGGCGCCAGCCCCGATTGCGTGGCGTGGTTCATCAAGACGGTGTACCAGCCGCATTACGACCGGTTCAAAGCAGACTTCGGCAAGACCATCGTGGGCTACTTCTACGACGAACCGGAGACGCAGGGCGACTGGGGCAGCGATGTGCCCAAGCTGATCGCCGAGCGCAAGCTGGACCTGGCCAAGCTGCTGGTCGGCTACAAGTTCAAACTTGCCGGCGAGGAGCAGACAGCGGTGTTCCAGACTTACCTGGACACCTTCGCCGAAGCCTGGGGCCGCACGATGTACGGCGGCCTGTCCAAGTGGTGCCGGGAGCACAAGGTCTTTTCCATGGGCCACTTTATGGAGCACAACGACGACATGTTCAGCCTGGGAATGTCCGGCGGCAACATGATGCAGTTGCAGAAATACAGCGACATGGGCGGCATTGACCTGGTCTGCGGTCAGCTTGATCCCGGACACCGGCCGATGGGCATGTACCAGATGGCCAAGATCGCCAGTTCCATCTCGCACACGTACAACAAGGCCGACGATATTGCCTTCTGCGAAATCTATGGCGGCTATAATCAGGACCTGACGTATCCGAAGATGAAGTGGCTGGCCGACTGGCACCAGGTGCGCGGCGTGAACCTGCTGATCCCGCACTCGTTCAATCCACGCGCGCCCTATGACGGCGACTATCCGCCCTACTTCTACAATGGCGGCTTTGAGCCGCGCTGGCCGCTCTACCGCGTCTGGGCCGACTACGTCACCCGCCTGAGCTTCATGTTGACCGGCGGCAAGCATGTCTGTCCCGTGGCCTTCCTGCACGTGGGCCAGAGCATGCATTCCGGCCGGACCATCCGGCCGGAGGAACTGACCAGCACGCTCCAGGACGCACTCTACGACTGCGATTGGCTGAACTATGACGCCTGGGAGAACGACGCCAAATTATCCGGCAAGGAGATCAAGCTCCACAAGGAGGACTATCGGGTGCTGATCGTTCCGCCGGTCGAAGTCATACCGTATGCCGCGCTGGAAAAGGCCAGACAGTTCTTCGACAAGGGCGGCGTGGTGGTCGGCTATGGCTTCCTGCCCTCCAAATCGGCCACGCTGGGCAAGACGTCGGCCGACATCGCCGCGCTGTGTACCGCCATCTGGAGCGCTTCCCCCAGTGCCGGCACGGTTGTGTGCAAACAGAATGCCAATGGCGGCCGCGCCTATTTCTTGCCTGAGCAGCCGTCGGTGGCCGACCTCACGAAAGCCCTGGCGCAGGATGCCGGGATCCCCCCGGTGCTGGAGGTGCTGGAAGGCGAGACGGGTAACTGGCTGCATGTGCTGCACCGCCAGAAGAGCGGCTGCGACGTGTTCCTAGTCTGCAACCAGAACCTGGAGGGCGTGGCCCGCAAGTTCAAATTGCGCGCGACGGCGGACGGCATGCCGGAATGCTGGGATACCATGCGCCATGAGTTGACCTCCATTCCCTTCAAGCGCGACGGCAAAAAGATGGAATTCAATCTGACCTTGGAGCCCAGCGAGAGTGTCCTGCTGGTGTTCCAAGGCAAGGACCGTAAACTTCCCGCGCGGTTGTCGGAAACGCCCCGCGAACCCACTTCGACCATCGCGGTGACGGCGGATCCCGCGGCGCAGCCGATCATGGATCCTGAGATTCCGACGCGCCCCGGGCCGATCACGCGCAGCCCGGTCAAGAGCAATATTTTCCAAGGCTTGGGCGAGATTCCGCCCGGCGTGGACCTGGCCAAGGCGCGCGTATTCCTGGAACTGGACGAACTGGCGCCGGAGGCCGCTGCCAGCATCACCATCAATGGCCAATACGCGGGCGGATTTATCGGCAAGCCGTTCCGGCTCGATGTCACCCGGCAGTTGAAGGCCGGCCGCAACACGATCAAAATCGCGCCCTTTGCCCCCGCGACCGCCCGGTTGCTGGTGTATTAGGGGGGAGCGATCACTACGAAACACGCGAAAGGCGCGAAATAATTTGAGCCATTGAAGCGGTTCCGTTGGCCTTTCAGGGGAGGAATTATGCAAAGGGCCGGATCGGATGGAATGTGTGGCCGCGTGGCGCTGGTGGGCGCCGAATGCGAGGAAAGCCTGCCGTTGCGCTACCTGTACGGCAGCCTCAGACAGGCGGGTTATAACGTCGTGCTGCTGGCCTTCAACCAGGAAGCCGATCTGGAGCAGGTTGCACGAGACCTCGCCGACAGCGCCGCACCGCTCGCCGGCTTCTCCATGGTCTTCACCGCGCGCGCTGACCAGTTTGCCCGGCTGGCCCGTCGTGCCCGCGAGCTGGGCTACGCCGGCCACCTTGTCGCCGGCGGCCATTTCGCCGCCTTCAACGCCGAAGTCCTGCTCCGCGACGAGCCCGCTTTCGACTCGGTCGCCATCGGCGAGGGTGAGCGGCTGATTGTGGACCTGGCGGCCCACCTTGAGGCGCTTGAGGTGGTCCGCGGCCTTGTCTGGCGGCGCGCCGATGGCGTCATCGTGTGCAACCCGCCGGCGGTGCCGGTGGACAACCTGGACACGCTCCCGACGCCGGTTCGCATGACCCCGCCCGACCGCTACCTCGGGCTGCCAATCGCGAACATGCTCTCCTCGCGCGGCTGCACCCACGCCTGCCACTTCTGTTCCATCGCGGCCTGGCACCGGCTGTGCGGCGGACAGCACTATCGCGCGCGCTCCGCGGAGAACGTGGCCGACGAAATGGCCGCGCTGTACGCCGACGGTTACCGGCTGTTCAACTTCCACGACGACAACTTCCTGCCGGGCACCGCCGCCCAGAATCTGGCACGGGTCGAAGCTCTCGGTCAGGCCCTCGACCAGCGTCGCGTCGGCCGGATCGGGTTCGCGATCAAATGCCGCCCGAGTGCTGTGCACCCGGCGGTCTTCGGCCGGTTACGGGGACGCGGACTGTTCCGGGTTTTCCTGGGCATCGAGGCCGGCACCGAGGCATCGCTTGAAAACCTGGGCCGGCGGCAGACCGTGGCGCAGAATGAGCGGGCGCTCGAGGTCCTCAATGGGCTGGACCTGCACGTGTGTTTCAACCTCCTGCTCTTCAATCCCGACTCCACGCTGGAAGACTTCCGCGCCAACGTGGCGTTCATGCAGGCCCACCCGGCCAACCCCATGAACTTCTGCCGCACGGAAGTTTACTCCGGCACGCCGCTGGCGGCGCATCTGCAGGTCGCGGACCGCCTGGCGGGCTCCTACTGGGGCTACGGCTACCGCATCCGCGATGCGCGGGCCCAGCGCGCCTTCGAGCTCATGCACCGCGTGCTGTTTGACCGGCACCACAGCGACGAAAACGTACACCATCTCACCATGCGCGTGGACTACGAGCGTCAGCTCCTGGCCGATTTCTTCCAATGCCCAAGCGAACTCCACGTCCGCGCCAAGACCTTCATCCGCGGCGTGAATCTGGCGTCGGCGGAATTTCTGATGCGGATTGCCGAGCTGGCAACCACCGGGACCGAGCCGGCGGCGGAACAGCTCGACGCGCTGCGCCGCGACCTGACGCAGGACACACGGCGGCGCGAACAGGAATCCGCCGAAATCCTCACGGCCATCCGTCAGACCGCCTGGCTGGAAAGTCAGCCGGGCAGTCTCTCCCTGGCCCGCATCGGCGTGGCCGCTTCCCTCCTGTTCGCTGCCGGCACATCGGCCATGGGTCAGCATATGAGCGAACGCATAGCCGTCCCGCTCGAACAGCCGGTCACACCCCCAGCCACCAACCCCGCGGTCAAACCGGCCGAGGGATCAGCGACCAATGCGCCCGCCCAGCCGGGGCAGCCGCCGGATGGGGATTTCAGCCGGCTGAGCGCCTACATGATCCCGCTGACCCGGATCATCGCACGCCACATGGACCAGGCGCAGGATGTGGACCTGGAATTCAGGCTGGATCAGGAAAGCAAGGTCACCTTCGCGGCTGTATACAAGGCGGGCCGGGCCAAGGACGCGGTCGGCGGCGCGTTGTCGAAGGACGCCAAGGCGAAGGCGGAGAAACTCCTGGGGAAACTCGGCGCGGACACCTTTGCGGTCAGGGAAAAGGCCACGCAGGAACTCCAGACCCTCGGCCCAGCGGTGCTCCCCCTCTTGCAGGCCCACCAGGCCGGTCAGAGCGATCCGGAAGTGACCCTGCGCTGCGGGCAGATCATCGCGGCGCTGGATTACTGCGCCGCCGTGCGCGACTACGACGGGATGATCCAGGAGATTAAGGAACTCAACATGCCACTCGGCGCAAACGACCGGAACAAACGCTACCTGGGGACCATTCCGGCGTCTGCCCTCGAGCGGTGGATCCGCCGCGATCGCGGCGGCGGCGTCCCGCACATCGCCGAGATGGCTCCCGCCCCGCTGGATTAAGCCGGCCCATGTTCGGGGCAAAGAAAGATCCACACCAGCGCAGAATTTGACATAATGAAAGCATGATTCAGAAAGTTGTCAGCGTTAAGAATCTGCACGAAGACGGGGCGCGTGATGACCGAAATTTTGGCTAAGCCGCACAGCCGAGGAGCGCCTGACAGCCGTAGAATTCCTACGCGGGCAGTATTATGGAACTACATCCAGACTTCAAAGAGTTGCTCGTGTTATTCATCTAGCACAATTTCGCGAACAAGCAAGCAACAAGCCGCGCCAAGGATTTAGTCGATATCGAAGCGCTCGAAGATAAATTCTAATCGCCCGACTCGGCTCGCCGGTGACTGACCCAGAAGAACCAAATGAATATCAAACACTCGTTCTTTATCTTGGCCATGGCGGCGGGTGTGCCGTCCAGCCTGATCGCGGAGGATTTCTGGGTCAGGGATGATGCGGGGCGGATCACCCACACCTGCGCCGGCAAAGAACCGCTGGTAATGTGCCTGCAGGGCCGGAAAGTGGTGATGCAGGTCCAGGCCGACAGCAGCACGGGTTTCAGCTACACGGCCCGGTTTTACAACGTGCAGACGGATCTCCTGAAGAAAAAGCAGGTGCTATTCCAGGCCGGACGCGAGTCGAACCCGGAGGTGCGGGTCAATGACCAGCCGCTGACCATCGGCATTCCGGCCTCCGCCACCTTTGACGGTCTGTTGACTTTGACCTATCCCGGGACGGGCGGCGTGGTCGTCACGCGCACGGTCTATCCCTCCACAACCGGGGCCTTGGTCATCGAAGAGTGGCAGGTGCGCAATGTGTCTGCCAAGTCGGTGACGGTGGCGGTGGCAGCCGACCGCCAAGTCACATCGAATATTGAGGATGTCGCCGTCGTCTGGCGTTGTCCCGGAGTGGCCGCCGTGACGGTAAAACCCGGCGGCGTTGTTTCGTTCGTCACCTTCGTGCAGGCCCGTCTGGCCGCGGCCGCCGACGTTGAAGCGATTGACGCGGCGGCAGAACGTGCCGCACGCCGGGCCTGGGCCGAGGCAGCCTGGCGCGGCCCCGGGCGCCTGGAAACGCCCGAGCCGATGTTCGACGTGGCGTTCGCTCTGCAGAAATTCCACGTACTGGAATGTCCGATCGAAACGTGCAAGGGCGTCATCACTCACAACGGCAGCCTGATCTACTCGCCCGGGATCTGGGCCAATGACCCGGTGGAATACTCCAGCCCGGTGTTTCCGTTCTTTGGCGATGCCGAACTGAACCGCGCCGGCATGAACATGTACCGCGTCTGGCTGGACCATTGCCGGGAGCACGGCATTGTCCCCTTCCCGGGTTCGTTCGAAGGCCCCGGGTTGAAACTCACCCAGCGGGAACGCGGCGACGACGCGATGGTGCTGTATGGCCTGTCCAAATTCCTGTTATTCCAGGGCGACCGGGCCGCCGCCGAGGAGCTGTGGCCGCTGATCGAGTTTAGCGCTGCCTCGGTCCTGCAGCACACGACTGCCGAGGGGATCATCGCCTCGCAGACGGACGAGATGGAGGACCGCTACCCGACCGGAAAGGCCAACCTGAGCACGTCGGCGCTCGCCTACGGGGGCTACCGCCAGGCGGCGCGGCTGGCCCGGTCCCTGGGTCAGCCGCTAGCCACGGAGTTCGACGCCCGCGCGGCGGCGCTGAGCAAAGGCATTGAATCCTATTTTGGCGCGGAGGTAGAAGGCTTCCAAACTTATCGCTACTACACCGGAAATACAACCTTGCGCGGATGGATCCTGCTGCCGCTGGCTATGGGCATCACCAACCGGCAGGACGGCACCGTCGCCGCGCTGCTGTCGGACAAGCTCTGGCCTCACCGCCAGGCGGGCGCCGATATACTGGCGGAATCCACCCGTCCGACCGAGTGGGGGCGCGAGACCTACTATGCCCTGCGGGTTTTGTTCAAAGCCGGCCGTACGGAGGCAGCGCTCGACCTGACCCGGCGCGTGGTGCAGGCGCAGATCTTCGGCAGCCGGGGTCCGTATCCCGACGAAGACGCCATTGACATGCTCTGTCCGGGCTCGCTCTATCCGCGCGTCTTCACCGAAGGCGTGTTCGGCATTGTCCCCACCGGCTTGGACTCCTTCGAATGCACGCCCTGGCTGCCCCAGGCATGGCCGCGGATGGCGCTGCGCGACGTGCGCGCGTTTGGCCGGGCCTGGGATCTCGTGGTCGAGCGCGCCGGCGATCAGCAGAAGATCACTGTGAGCAGCGGCGGACGGACGGTGCTGACGGCTGTCGGGCCCGCCGGCCAGACCTATACGGTGGCCTTGGGAAAATAGAACGGCTGCCGTCATCAAATGATAGCCGTCACATGATTATCTTTGCAGGATCTTGCATGCCAGAAGATGATGAAAAACGGGGTAATGGGTCAGTGACGTAGGGGCGCCGTCTTGCTGCGCCCGCGGGCGTCCCGACCTCGCAGAGAGTCGGGACGCCCCTACAATACCCCCGTGCGACTGAGGCCTTACAAAACGGGATGGGTTTTCTGGTTGACACCGTGCGCCCTGCGTGCTACGTTGACTTACAAACGAAAGGACTTGAGTATGACCACATTGACCATTCGGTTGCCGGATCGGCTCCGCAACGACCTGAAACGCTTGAGCCGTCAGGAGCACAAAGCGGTGAGCGACATCGTGCGTGAATCGCTGCGCCGTCATGTCGCCGTCCAGCAGTTCCGGGCATTGCGCCGCAACATACTGCCGTTTGCTGAGGCACAGGGTCTCGTCACCGATGAGGATGTCTTTCGGGCCTTGTCATGAGGGTTATCCTAGATGCCAACGTTCTGATTGCGGCCGTCGCGGGCCGTGGATTGTGCGAAGCTCTGCTGGAACTGGGCCTGGAGGAACACGACCTCATCGTGTCAGAGGAACTGCTGGCGGAGGTCCATCGCAAACTCGTCAATAAAATCAAGGTTCCGGATACGTTCGCGGCCGCCTTTTGCGAGGCGCTGAAGCATAACGGCAGCATGGCAACCTCAAAGCCGGTTCCCGGGGACGCGTGCCGCGATCCCAAGGATCTGTACTTGCTCGGGTTAGCTCAAACGGCGCAAGCGGATTACATGGTCACGGGCGACAAAGATCTGCTAGATTGCGCACGGTACGGTGCGACCCTCATCATCACTCCGCGCCGGTTTTGGGAGATCTGCCGGCAGCGATGAGCAAGCAATCAATTCAGCGGAGATCAATCCGATAGACATAGGCGTACGGGCACGGCTTTTCCCGCGGCACGGAGAGCCGCAGGCCGGCCTCGGTCTGACGCCAAGTGATGGCGTCCTTCGATCCGAGCATGCGCACGGCGGCGATCGTGCTGCCGGACGCGCCCTTCGCGCCCAGCGCCTTTACCACCACGTCCTGGTCGGGCCACGCCAGGCAAATGGCGTAAATCGAGTTCGCTTTGGCCGTGAAACGGATGTCCACGGCGGCGGGGGCGGTCTCCCCGCCGGCGGCGTGTTTTTCAAACTGCGGGCCTTCGCCAAAAACTTTCCATGGTGACGTGCCGTAGATGGCTTCCTGGTTGACGTCCATCCACTTCCCAAATTCCCGCAGCCGATCCACGCTCGGCTGCGGGATGAGGCCCTCGGCCGTCGGACCGACATTGAGCAGGTAATTGCCGCCCTTGCTGACAATGTCAATCAGGCGCACGATCAGTTCCCGGGCGTCCACCCAGTTGTGATCGTTCTGGTTGTAGCCATAGCTCGTATTCATCGTCCCCGGATTTTCCCACTCGAAGCCCAGGGGCTTGTCGGCGATTTCGTTGTCACCCGTGGAAATGTAATCGCAGCAGGGCGGCGGAATCTTCGCCGGAAAGCGGCAACCCTTGATCCGGCTGTTGATCACGCACGCGGGTTGCAGTTTCCTGATCGCCGCATAAAGTTCCGCCACCTCGGCGTCGCTTTTCATGTCGATTTCGTCGAACCAGAGCAGATCCGGATGATAATTGGTCAGCAACTCTTCGACCTGGGGCTTGGCGAAGCCGGTAAAGTACTTGTCATAATCCGCCTGGGTGGAAGTGGGGAAGTCCCAGACATTGCTCTGCTTGTAGTGGTTCCCGGGGCCCGTGGGGCGAAACCAGTCCCGATCAATGGAATAATAACAGCCGAACCGGAGGCCGGCGGCGCGGCAGGCCTCGGCCAGTTCCCGGGTGACATCCCGCTTGAACGGCGTGGCGTCCACGACGTTGTAGTCCGTCCAGCGGGACTTGAACATGCTGAAGCCGTCGTGGTGCTTGGTCGTCAGCACCACGTATTTCATGCCGGCCTGCTTGGCGAGCGCGACCCAGGCGGCGGCGTCGAACTTCACCGGGTTGAACTGGCCGGCCAGCTTCGCGTACTCGCGGGCGGGGATCTTCTCCGCGAACATGATCCACTCGGAATAGCCCGTGTCATGGACTTTGTCCTTCCACACCCCCGCGGGGACCGCATACAACCCCCAATGGATGAACAGGCCGAAACGGCCTTCGCGCCACCACTGGATGCGCTGCTGACGGGCCGCTTCCGTATCCGCGCCGGGGGCGACGGGATCGGCCGCCACGGCCGGCAGACCACCGGCCGCGAAAATCCACAGACCTGCAACGGCGAGTAATTTTTTCATGCGGGCGATTATCACGACCGGCGGGAGATGCGGCAAGCTGATTCTGAACAACTTCAACCTCGACGGCGGCCGGCCGCAGGCCTACGCTCATCCGCCGATGAACGCGAAGCACTGGATGGCCGGGGCCTGGGCGGCGGTCGCGGTCGCCGCGGCGGCAGTGTCCGCCGGCGCACCCGCGGCCGGGCCGGCGGAGAACCACCAAGCCGGCGATGCGCGGGTGGTGGATCTGGGCGGCGGCGGGCGTATGGAGCTCGTCTGGATTCCGGCCGGCGAGTTCATGATGAGCAGCCCGCACAGCGAGGAGGGCCGGCAGGTCGCCGAAGGACAACGGCACCGGGTGACGTTTCCCCAGGGGTTCTGGATGGGGAAATACGAGGTGACGCAAGCGCAGTGGGCGCAGGTGATGGGCAGCAATCCCTCGAACATCAAGGGCGCGCAGTTGCCCGTGGAACAAGTGAACTGGGATGACTGCCAGGAATTCGTCAAGAGACTAAACCTGAAACTTGAAACCGGAAACCTGAAAGCCAGTCTGCCGACGGAGGCGCAGTGGGAATATGCCTGCCGGGCGGGGACGACGAATCGCTTTTACACCGGCGGCACGGACGCCGACCTGGCGCGCGCGGGTTGGTTTGCGGACAACAGCGGGAAGACCACCCATGCCGTCGGACGCAAGGAGGCGAACGCCTGGGGACTCTGCGACATGCACGGCAATGTGTGGGAATGGTGTCAGGATTGGTATGGCCCGTACAGCCGCGAGGTCGCGCCGGATCCGGCCGGGCCGGAGACGGGCTCGGACCGGGTGGTGCGGGGCGGTTCCTGGGGCGACAAAGCCGATGTCTGCCGGTCGGCGTACCGCTTCAGCTACCCGCCCGGTTACCGGGTCATCACCATCGGTTTGCGGGTGGTGCTGCGTCCACGCTGACGCGCGCAACGCGTGAATGGATAAAACACTTTCATCTTCTGCTGATACTTGGCGACTGCGTTTAATGTTCGCCTTCGTGCGGTTGTCACTTTGCCCTCGACAGAGATCGAGGTTTGGCTTAGGGTTAAAAAACTTTTGACAACCAACTCGCCGAATCAGAAAAGTCCTGCCGTATGCACATCGCGAGCAAGTCAGGAATGTCAGCACTCGCCGCCTTCCTAGCCGCTGTCGGCTTGTTCTGCGGCCCGGGCTCCGCGCCGGCCGCCACCTATTATGTGGACCAGACCTTGGGCAACGACGCCTGGACCGGTCAGGCTGAAAAGTCGGGCGGCGACAACGGCCCCTGGAAAACCCTGACGCGGGCTTCGACCAATTACGTGGCCGGCGACCGCCTCCTGCTGAAATGCGGCGGCACCTGGAACGAGGAACTGCACCCAAAGGGCAACGGCACGCCCGCCCAGCCGATTTTCATCGGCTCCTACGGCGAGGGCCAGAAGCCGGTGATTGACCGGCAGGACGACAAGCAGGATCTGTTCGGCATCCACCTGATGGACCAGGAAGGCTTCAAAATCGTCGGGCTGGAATTCAACCGCTGCATGACGGGCATCTACGGGGAATACTCCGACGGCTGCCCGACCAGGAAATTCATCTGGATCGAAGACTGCTATTTCCACGATTCGCTGCTGTACCAGCATTACGAGAATTACCCCACGCGCAAGATCGGCCTGGGCATCTGCTTCTTCTCGCACGAGTGCCACAACCAGATCGTGCTGGCCGATGTCACGGTCAAGCATTGCGTGTTTCGCCGGCTGGCCTCCGGCTTCTGGACCAACAGCCCGGACAACTTCAACAAGAACGCGTCCTTTATTTATAACTTCGGAAACCTGACCTTCGAAGGCTGCCTGTTCGAAGAAGGCTACCAGTGGCAATTGGGGATACGCGGCGTTGACAAGGGCGCCGTTCGGAATTGTGTCACGCACGATATCGGACGGGGGTTCAAGGCCTTCAACGGCGTGGCAGGGGCGATGTTCTTCCGCTGCAAAAATTGGGTCTTTGAGGATAGCGAATGGGGCTTCATTGACCTGGGACAGGGCAGCTGGGATGGTGAGGCGTTCGACTTCGAGGGCAACTGCGACAACATGACCATGCGGAATTGTCTCTTCCATGACACCGATGGCCCCGGCTTTCTTCTTTGCTGCTATGCTTCCTGCCCGCAGCCTAACACGGGTATTCACATGGAGAAGTGCGTTTTGAACGGGAAGACCAAGCGTCCGATCAAATTGCCCAGATGTGAAATCGTCAACACGACGGACTGGAATGAATCGCTATGGAAGGATTGCCGTTTCTATCTTTCAGAAGGTGAAGCCCTCATGCGGGTGATGGACCCAGAGAAGGACAAGAAATCGCAGTTCGTCAATTGCCTCGTCAAGAATCTGAGCGACGCTTGCAGCACGCCGAACCTGGCGGCGCGCGCCACGGCGTCGGCCTCGTCGGCGGCGGCCGGGCATGAGGCGTCCAAGGCCAATGACAAGAAGGCGGATACCCGTTGGCAGGCCACGGCGGCCGCGGACCAGTGGCTCCAGCTCGATTTCGGCAGCGCCATCACGATCAACGAATTCAAGCTCAAGGAAGATCCGTCCTCCTCGATCACCCGCTACGCCATCCAGTGCTGGGACGAAAAGGAAGCCCGCTGGGTGGGCTGTTTCAACGGCCGGACCATTGGCGCCGGGTTCATGGCGCCGATCATCAGCCGGACCGCGCGCAAAGCGCGGGTGCTTATCATGGCCACCACCAGCGGCAACCCCGGCCTCGCCGAATTCGAAGCCTACAACGACACGACGGGCGGGCTGCAAATCACACCGCTGGGCCAGGTGGTCAAAGGCCCTGCGAAAAAATAGACCAACGTGCGTGGCTGCCTGATCATACTGCTGACCTTGGCGCTCCTGACGGCGCGCGCCCAAGATAGCACTCCGTACAAGAGCAAGCCGGCCGGTCACGACAAAAACCGGGAACGCGCGGCCGCCGCCTATGCCGCCAACCTGAAGAAATACAAGGACAACGCCCAGGTGCTTGTCCTGCCCGGCATCGTCGCCCACAAGCAGCAGCAGCGGGTCGAAGTCCTGGTCGAAAGCACGGGCCTCGGCCGGGAGGCCGCCTGCGAATTCATGGTCATCGGTGAAACCAGCGGCCATGGCTACGAGTCGTGCCTGATTGCGCTGGCCAAGCCGAGCGCAGTGCATCAGGCCATCCGGTTCATCGGGAAGGAACCCGGCGCACCCGCCGACCCGGACGCGCTCCGGTTCTGGGCCAAGGGCGAGTTGTTCAACCTGAGCGTCGCGCGGCCGCCGGCGCCCCCGCACCGGGTTGAACAACTGATCGTGGACCGGCGCTCGGGCAAAACGCTACGCGAGGAAGGTTTCCTGTTCACCGGCTCACGGATGGTGGATCCCTTCGACGATCCCAAGAAGCAGGTGTACGCCGCCGACGAATACGATCCCAAGGCCATCGTCTCGCTGTTCAATACTGCGTACGCCGTACTCGAAGTGCCCTATGCCGCTCCGCAGGGCGATGTGTACGCCAACTGCGCTATCAACCCGCAGCACGCGCTGCCGGAGGGGGAACTCCTGACCCTGGTCATCGAGCCGGCCAACAAGGACGACGCCCCGACCTCGAAAGACCTTGAATTGGACGTGCATCAGGGGAGCGCCACCACGACCAACCCGGCGGTCAGCGACCTGGACCGCCGCCTGACCAGCCTGCGCGTGCAGTTGCACGCGGCCGGCGCCGTGCTGAACAAGGCACCCGACCTGCGGTCGGTGTTCGAGGCGCTGACGGCGCTGGACCGGAAGAAATACGCTTATTACATGACCATCAAATTCGGGGAGGACGTCGAATTGGGGACCGCGCGGGCGCTGGCCATGCTGCTGGCGACCATTGATTCCGAGCGGGGCGTCCGGATCGAGCCGCCGCCGGCCCGGCAGGTGTACTACAAGGCCTTCCTGGCGGGCAAGGGTCTGATGGATCGCGAGAGCCGCATTGACCATCCCTGGGAATTGTCCCTGACGGAAACCAACGGGCAGGTGTCGGGGATGCTGCTCCTGATTGACTCCGTGTGGAAAGACGGCCAGGACAAGCCGGAAATGGAGTTCGCCGAGTTGCCGGTCGCCGGCCCGCAGGAACTGCGCAAGCAACTCGATGCCGAAGCCGAGCGGACCCGCAAAGCCAACCGCCGGCCCAAGCTGCCGATCATCCTGGTATTTGCACCGGCCAGCCTCACGTACGGGCAACTGCTCAAATTCCTCGAACCGGCCCTGCCCACGCACAAGACTATTCACGTCCTCGTGGACGAGACCATGCCGCCGGTGCCGAAGAAGAGTCCGTGAGCGGCACTTGAAACTACGAAAAACGCGAAATTTCGCGAAACCTGAATGGATCTTTCGTGATACCCATATCCAAGATGTGGTGGCATTTCTCTGTTCCGCAAGCGTATCAAACGCGCCACCTCGTGCACCACGTACCCCAATCAAGGTGATCCTGGATTACAGAGATTTCATTCGTAATCAACCGGACGATCCTTTTGCTGTACCGTCCGCAGATGATTTGCGTCCTGTAGTGAAATATGCCTGTAGTAGAAATTCAAGCCTTATGGATAGTTTCCGGTACACAGCCGAGCTTGCAGACATGAAGTTTCGTTTGGAGGAAGATACGATCATGCTGGAACCAAAACACCGAAGAAATGCCCAACCAACGCATCCATGATACGTCGCTTCCCGCGCCGATCATGATGCGCGTCTTGGGTCTGGCAGATCATGAAGAAAAGCACTTCACGGATGTTGGTCGTTGCCGGCATATGCTACGGCCTCGCAGTTGCCTTCGGTTTTCCATTCATCCGCGTCTATGTACTCCGCCCATTCAAGGTGACGACAGGTGCCATGCTGCCGACTATTCGGGGTGGGGAAGTCGCGCCAGACGGGACGACGACCACTGGTGATCGCATTTTCGTGAGTTCACTGATCTACATGATGCAAGAGCCTAAACGAGGAGACATCATCGTGTTCAGAACGTCGGGCATCGACTATCCGGGAGTACGGAGAGATACTTGTTACGTGAAGCGAATAGCGGCTATACCTGGGGACGTCGTCTCAATCAGACCCCCAGAACTGGTTATCAATGGATCAGTGCTCCGCCAGCCAGAGATCTTCGACTGGATGGCACGCCAAACGAACGGATATCAGGGTTTCTTCCTGCCGCAGAATTCAGGCCCCGGGCGCCGCCAATTCCTGTCCAAGATGGCCGATGAGATCAAGCTAGACGCTGATGAATACTTTGTGCTTGGCGATAATAGCCGGAACAGTCTGGATGGGCGGTACTTCGGGTCGATTCGGCGGAAAGCCATCGTCGGGAAGGTCACGTGGAGGTACTTTCCGTTCGACAGGGTGGGCGCGGTAAAATGAATCGTGGAGGAGAAAAGGGGGGCCTGCATTTTAGCAATAAAATCGACTTCTTTCGAATTCGATCCGCTTCGATGAAAATAATACGCAGCGAATGACAGAATCATTTTGCGGGACAGGCATGTCCCGCCCACAGGGGAGGAAGGAAGCGGGATGCGCCGGGTCGGAGACCTGACCTACAGCATTTCCTCCTTATCGCTTTTTGGGCTGCGGTTTCTTGGCCGGGGGCTGTTCGTTGATCCATACCGTCATCACCTGGTTCGTCGTGCGGTTTGCCCAGGCATAGTAAGGCACGGCCGTCAGGGCAACTGGGCGCTGGCCGTCGGCGACGGCCTGGCCCGTGAGGGTGGTCACGCCGCCGAGCAGATCGGCATGATGCGCCGCTTGGAGCTTTGCGTCCCGCGGCAGGACCAGGCGCAGCACGTTCGCGTCCGGCTGGTCCACCGTTTCGAGGCAGTACACCACCGGACCGCGCATCAGCGCCACTTTGCCCTCATCCTCCTTGACCTGCTTGTGCGCATACACCCGCTGAATCGGCATGGGCAGGTTCAATTCCACCACGTCCCCGGCCTGCCAGGTGCGCACGAGATGCACATAGCCGTCCGCCTGCGGTATGGCCGCGGTGGTCTGGCCGTTGACCTTCAAGCCAACGGGCGGCCGCTTCACCTCGGCAAAGCGATACAGATCGCTGGGCACGGGCCGGCCCAGTGCCCAGCCCGGGATCCGCAGGCTCAGATCGAATTTGGCTGCCGGCGCGGGTGTGACGGTCAGCTTTACGTGCCCATCCCACGGGTATTCGGTCTGCTGGGTCAGCTTGACCACCGGGCCGTCCGGCAGGGCCACCGCAGCATCCCCGGCGAGGTACAGGTTGACCACCACCTGCTGCCGGCCACGCGCATAGGCGAGGCCGCCAATTTCCGGGATGATGCGCGCCAGGTTAGACGGACAGCAGGAGAGCCCGATCCATGTTCTACGGCGATCTTTGCCGGTCAGCGGGTTCTGATAGAAGAACTGGTTGCCGGAGATCGAGATCCCTGAGAGCATGCCGTTGTAGAGCGTCAGTTCCATCACGTCGGCATACTTGGCCTGGCCTTTAAGCAGATTCATCCGGTGCTGCCAGAGCACGTGGGCGATGGCGGCGCAGGATTCGCAATAGGTATCGTTGGGCAGCAGGTATGGGTCGCCGAACCCTTCGTCATCGTATTGTCCCGTGCCGAGCCCGCCGGTGATGTACAGTTTCCGGCTCATCACGTCGTTCCAGATACTGTCCAGGGCCCGCTCATAGCCGGGCGCGTCCATGAAACGGACGATGTCGGCCATGGCCGCATACATATAGCCGGCCCGTACGGCGTGGCCCACGGCCTCCAGTTGCTCCACAACCGGCTTGTGGTCCTGCATGCGGCCGTTACGGAAGTGCAACTGGGCCTGGAAATTCGCGCGGCGCTGTTCCGGGGTCAGCGGAAAATCTTCTGCGGGCTGGATGATCACCGGCGGCTTCTGCGCCTTGTAATCGAAGGGCTTGCGCGCCGTGCCGTGCGCGTAGCCGCGCTCATCGAGGAAAAACCGCGCCAGTTCCAGGTAGCGCCGCTCGCCGGTGGCGCGGTACAGTTTGACCAGGGCCAGTTCGACCTCCTGGTGCCCGTCGACGTCGTAGCGCTTGCCGATACCGAAGACGCTGTCAATGTTGTCGGCGAACCGCTTTGCAGCGTTGAGCATCTTGGGGTCGCCGGTCAGTTGCTGATGTGCGACGGCCATCTCGAAGAAGTGGCCGGCGTTGTACAACGGATGCATGGTCCGCATCTCATTCCAGCGCTGATCCTGCTGCTGGACGATGTAGTACGAGACCAGGTAGCCGTCCGGCTGCTGCGCCGCCAGGATCTGGTCGAGAATGCCGTCCACGCGCTGACGCAGCGCGGGGTCGGGATAATGTTGCAGCGCATACATCGCGCCTTCGAGCGCCTTGTGCAAATCCGAGTCAAAGGCCGCGTGGCCGCTGGGCGGGCCCTGGAGCTTGCCCGCGGCAATGGCGAAGTTGGTGACGTGCCCGTCCTGCTCCAGGCGGTTCAGCGCATGGGGGATGGTCACTTCAGCCCCGGTCTTCAGGCGCGGGCCCCAGAAGCCGCCCTGCAACTCCACCCGCTCCTGCCCCACTTCCTCCAGTCCGCGCAACGGTGCCGGCGACGCAGCCTGCGCGCCGATGCCCGTGCCCGCCAGGAGCAGAGAACTCAACGCCAGCCGCATGAAGTCCGAGGCCGGTTTACGGAGCGTCATCCGAACCATGCGACGTGTCCCCCGGCCAATAACGATCGGCCGCCGCTCGTGGTTTTGATGCAATGGCATGTTCATTTTTCTGTCTTTCGATATTGTAGGCGGGGTCTCCGACCCGGCGCGGCTCGTTTGGCCCTTCTTCAAGCCGCGTCGCGGCATTTTGGACTGCGGTCCTCCTTTGCAAGGCCCCCGGAGGACCGCTTTGTTTTCTCGCAAGCGAATTTTGGAAACGGAAATTTCTTTATGAATCCAAGGCCTATGTGCTTATCTTTACATCCCGCTTCTCTTCCAGGCAAGAAAGCGGCGTCAAGCCGCCGCACTCCAAAAATATTCCTCAATCGCCGATATGGATCATCGCCTTGACAACGCCGTCGCGGTAGTTGGCGACCAGATCGAAGGCCTCGGCGGCGCGGTCGAACGGGAAGGTATGCGTGTGCAGCCGCTGCACCGGCAGCCCGCCGTGTTCGATCAGTTCCAAGGCCGCGGGGAGACACTCGTTCTGCCGGCGGACATTCTGGAAGCGGACCTCTTTACGGCGCGCCATGTCAATGGTCAGGCTGATACGGTCCACGGTCGGTATGCCCACCATCACGAGCGTGCCGCCGGGCTTGAGCAGGCGCAGCGCGTCATCCACCGCCTCCTGCCGGCCGCAGCACTCGAAGACCGCGTCCAAGCCGAGCGGTTCGCGCGGCCCAAAGACTTGCGCCGCGTCGGCGGCATAGGGATCCCCCACCCATCCCGCGCCCAGTTGTGCGGCCAGCGCGCGGCGCGCGGCCAGCGGCTCGGTGACGCAGGCGGTCCGGAAGCCGGCCTGGCGCAACACGAGCAAGATGGCCAGGCCGATCGGACCCGCACCCAGGATGCCGACCGTGGCACCCGGCCGGATCTCGCCGCGCCGGACCGCATAGATGGCGATGGAGAGCACCTCGACGAGCACCGCCTGGTCCAGCGTGGTCGCAGATGCGATGGGGAAGCAACATTCCTCGGGCAGCACGATGCGTTCACACAGGCAGCCGGACAACTGACCCGGACAGCCCAGGAACTTGAGCTGGCGGCAGGTGTGGCGGCGCTGCGCGCGGCACTGATCGCACACCCCGCACGAAACCGCCGGCTCGACCGCTACGCGGTCGCCGGGCCGCACGCGCGTGACCGCCGACCCGACCGCCAGCACCCGGGCGGAACATTCATGGCCGAGGATCATCGGGTAGTGGACCACCAGGCTGCCGATGCGGCCATGGTTGAAATAATGCAGATCCGAACCGCAGACGCCGACGGCGGCGACCTCCAGCAGCACGTCGCGCGGCCCCGGCGGGGCGGGCTCGGGGACGTCCACCAGTTCCAGTTTCTCGATCGCCGCCAGCACCATCGCCTTCATATCAGCTCATCCCCGCCCGGCCGTCCAGCGGATGCCGCGGAACAGAATTTCGGTGAAGTTGGGGTTGGCCCACGCCTGGGCGTCGTGACCGGACATCAGATAAAACACCCTGCTCTTGCCATATTGATGCACCCACGCCAGATCCCGGCAGCACTTGGGGTGATCCGTTGTCAGCAGGACATGCACCGTGGGCGCGACATAGCACCCTGAGTACACTTCGTCGTGCATTACATAATTCGGGATGTCCTTGGTAATGAAGTGCTCCGGGTCGGCCACGGTGACCTTGACCTCCTGGCCCTCGGCATAGGTGGACGGGGGATAGGCCTGGCTGTCCACCGTGGTCGGCTTGTGAAAGTATTTGCCGCCCCTGATCTTCGTGAACTCCGGCCAGTCGTCATGGGCGCCCAGATTGTGGTGCAGCAGGACCAGTCCGATGCCGGTATTCAACAGCGCGACCAACGCCTGTTGCTGCTCCGGCGCGATCGCCTTGACCATATCGTACATGACGATCACGTCGCACTCCTTTTCCAGTCCCGGCTTGAGCAGGACGGCGGCCTGTGGATAGGCCGCCTTCCGGCACACGACATCCTTGCGATCGTCGAACATCTTGAAGAACGGGGCCTGCTCGAAGCCATGGCCGCCGGTGATCAGCAAGACGCGCAGAGCCGGCGCCGCGTTTGTTTCCAGCGCCCGGACAGCCCCTGCCGGACACAGCACCAGACTGCACGCCAACCAACCGCCCGCGATCAGCTTATTCATCACCCTGCTCCTCTGTCGCCGCACGCGCGTGGTGCGGGAGTTTCGTAGCGGACTTTTTTTCGACTCTGCGGTAAGCTTCGCTCGCCGCGCAGCAGATTACAGGAGAAGCTTATGACTGCAAAGCTGCTTTTTGCCCGCTATCGCCCCAAGACCCTCGAGCCCAGGGATTCCCTGGGCTCCAAATGGCTGCGCTTGCTGGACCAACTGGACCTGGCCCCGGCAGTCGCAGGCCGGCGCACCTGCATCAAGATGCACCTCGGCGGCGGCACAGGCTTCACCACCATTCATCCGTTTTTCACCCGCAAGCTGGTGGAGAAGGTCAAGGCCGCCGGCGCCCGGAAGGTGTTCGTCACCGACAGCCCCGGCGCGGTGTTGTCCGCCGTCGAGCGCGGCTATACGGCGGAGGTCATCGGCTGTCCACTGGTTTCGGTCACCGGCCCGGCGGATGACCAGTTCCGCCGGCAGCCTATCCAGCCGGCGTTCAAAACGCTCACGGCCGTGGAACTCGGCGCCGCGGTGCTCGACGCCGAGGCGCTGATTGATTTCGCCCACGTCAAGGGCCACGGCGCCTGCGGCTTCGGCGGCGCGTCCAAGAATTTATCCATGGGTTGCGTGACGCAGAATACGCGCCGCGACCTGCACGCGCTGGAGGGCGGCATCCACTGGACGGCCAAGCTGTGCGACTCCTGCCGCACGTGCATCGAAAACTGTCCCACCGGCGCAATGAAGTTCACCGACGCCGGCAACATGGAAATATTCTTCCACCACTGCAAGCTCTGCCAGCATTGCGCCCTGATCTGTCCACAAGGCGCGCTAAAGGTGGAAGGCGGCGGTTATCGCGCTTTTCAAAAAGGCCTGGCCCTGGCCACCGCGGAAGTGCTGGCGCATTTCGCTCCGCCGCGCCGGTTGTTCATCAACGTGCTGCTGGACATCAGCATCTACTGCGACTGCTGGGGCATGACCACGCCCTCGCTCGTGCCCGACATCGGCATCCTCGCCGGCTCCGACATCGTGGCCATCGAACAGGCGACGCTCGATTTCGTCAAGACCGAGGACCTGATCACCAGCACCCTGCCGCCCGGCATGGCGCCGGCGGGCGACGGGCACCTCTTCCAGCGACTCTACGGCAAGGATCCGCATGCCGTGATCGAATTTCTGGAAGAACTGAAGCTCGGCAGCCAGGAATACCAGTTGCAGGAAGTGGAATGAAGTGCAGCAGAAGAAGTCAGTGGTCAGTGGTCAGTGGTCATTGGTCGTTGGTCATTTCAAACTTTTGGTTTGCATCGCCTCCATTTCGCGAACTTCGCGTGTTTCGTAGTTAAACTGCTCCTTTCAAGTCGAGAGTCCGATGGCTGTATGATCAGCAACCTCCAGTTGGCGGTGGACGCCGCTGAGGCCGGCGTGCGGCTGGATCGCTGGCTGACGCAGCGGTTTCCAACGACGACACGGGCGCTGGCGCTGGACGCCCTGGCCAACGGCCAAATCTTCGTACAGGGCCGGCCCGCCGTCAAAGGTGCCAAGCTCGTCGCGGGCGATCAGGTGGACATTCGCAACCTGCGGGAGCAATCCGATCTGGCGGTGCAGCCCGATCCCGCCCTGCCGCTGGACGTGGTTTACGAGGATGACTATTTGCTGGCGCTCAACAAGCCTGCCGGAATGCCGGTGCATCCGCTGCGCGCCGGCGAGCGCGGCACGCTGGCCAATGCCCTCGTGGCGCGGTATCCCGCGCTGGCGCAGGTCGGCGGCCAACCGCTGTTCCCGGCGATGGTGCACCGGATTGACGGCGACACCTCGGGCCTGGTCCTGGCGGCCAAAAACGAGGACATTTACCGGGCGCTGCGCCGTGCGTTCCAGGCGCGGCAGGTGACAAAAATCTACCTCGCGCTCGTCCACGGCGTGCCTGCCCACGGCGGGCTGCTGGAACATGTGCTGGCGCACGATCCGGGACGCCCCGGCCACATGGTGCCGGTGACCGACCGCAACCGGAAAAAAATCCGCCGGCCGCTGCGCGCAGTGACGGCATTCGACATTGAAGAGCGGTTCGCCGCACACGCCTTGCTGCGCGTAACCATCCGCACCGGTGTGACCCATCAAATCCGCTGTCAACTGGCGGCCATTGGCCATCCGATTGTCGGCGACCAGCTCTACGGCGGCGGCGCCGCGCCGCCCGGCCCCGCCCTGCCCGGCGGCTACCAGCGCCATTTTCTCCATGCCGACCGCCTGGAACTGACACATCCGGTCCGCGGCACACCACTAGCCGTCGTAGCGCCACTGCCAGCGGAGTTGGAAGCGATACTGCTCACCCTGTCCCCGCGCCCGCCTTGTATCATGTGAACAGTATGATTGAACGGACTTTATGCGTTCATGGGAGCGCCGCCTATTTGATCTTGACGGCGATATTTCGCTCCTCTCCATGCATCCACCAAAAAAACCGCGGTTTTCCAAGCCTTGGAAAACCGCGGCGTCACTGTCTCCGGCGCAGGGCTGGATTACTTCGTTTTCTTTTTGGTGTCCGTGGTTACGGCCTCAATCGAGGAACAGGCGCCGGCGGTGGCGTGGACGGTGACCCGCATGTCCTTCTGCAGATCGCTCATCTTGGCGGCTTTGCCATTCACGGTGATACGGGTGGCGGAAGTGACGTGTACGGTCAGGTTGGAGGATTGATCGCTCAGGCCCAGTTCCACCGTGTTGTTGCTGGGATTCACGGCGCTGACCAGCCAATGGGCCGTCGTATGTTTCTTGGGCGGCGTGGTCGTATGGTGGGTGGTCGTCGTGGTGGTGCTCACCGCATCGGCGGACAGCAGCAGGGCCGCCGTGAAGGCAGCCAGCACCAGGCCAGCCGCGCTCCTACGGAAGAATCGGTCGGATTTCATTTTCATTTCCTTTCTGAAGGGCGCGTCGCCGCGCACATCACAAATCTATTTTCCCTTGCGCGACCCAACGTACTATTGGAATGCATTCCAATTTAGATGGCAGGATAGAGGTCATGGTTGCACAAATCAACGTGAAACTTGAATTCAGCCTTCGGCCTCTCAGCCCGCATCACTAGCTTGTCCGGACGGGAGGGGTTCGCTACCATCGCCGCCGCCCAACATCCCATGACGCAATACATTTTACGACGACTCCTGCAGATGATCCCGACGCTGTTGGGGGTCATCCTGATCACGTTCGTCCTGTTCCATGTGGTTGGCGGCAGTCCGGCTTCGATGACGCTCGGCCAGCACATTTCGCCGCGCGCGTTGGAGGAGTTCGACGAGCAGCGCGGCTTCAATAAACCGCTGCTCTGCGGCCGGTGGGCCCGGACACGCGCGCTGGCGGATATGTCATTCGTGCAGCAGGCCGGCGCGTGGCGCCAGGTGCCGGGCGCGGAGTTTGCTCCGTCGGCCGGGTTGCGGCTCAAGGGTAGCGCCGTGTACACCGTGCCGCTGGCTTTCCCGCTACGGCCCAACACGGACTACCGGCTGACGCTGACCTATCGCGCCGTCACGCCCGAGGGTCGTCCGCCAGCGCCGCCCCCGTCCGTTGCGGCGGTGCTGTTCCAGGGCGTGGCACGGCAGGCCCTTCCCTGCGCCAACGGGTGGTCCGTCACCCAGGTGGACTGGCGTACGGGCGCACAGACCAGCGCGACGGACCTCGTGGTCCATGTCACCGCCGGCGCGCTGGACCTGCGCGCGGCGCGGCTGCGCCGCGGGATGGCGAGTCCCTTCGATTCGCAATTGATGTTTTACCTCCGGCAACTGGCGCGTCTGGACTTCGGGGTGTCGAGCAGCCTGAACCAGCCGGTGTCGCGGCTGCTGCGGCAGGGTGTGGGGCCTTCGCTGTTGCTGACCGTGCCGATTTTCTGCGGCCAGTTGGCGGTGGCCCTGGCCCTGGCGCTGTTGTGCGCGTATTACCGGAACCGCTGGTTGGACCAGGCGCTGGTGGTGGCGGCGGTCGGTCTGATGAGCATCAACTACCTGGTCTGGATCGTCGCCGGGCAGTACGTGTTGGGCTACCGCTGGGGCTGGTTTCCGGTGTGGGGCTTCGCGTCGTGGCGCAACTTGCTGCTGCCGGTCCTGGTGGGCGTGATCAGCGGCGTGGGGGTGGACCTGCGCTTCTACCGGACCATC
>Ga0209048_10000047_pt1 | contig 113042 bp, 96 predicted proteins | sample FrelakmetCRP12CR_FD_187146 | JGI IMG/M metagenome (GOLD analysis project Ga0209048, IMG submission 187146) | Freshwater lake sediment microbial communities from the University of Notre Dame, USA, for methane emissions studies - CRP12 CR (SPAdes)... | ecosystem: Environmental > Aquatic >...
GCGTCCCATGCCGGTGTTGGGCCACGTCGCCGGGGTCGGCCGGCCGTGCGCGTCGACTTTGACCGTCGCCCCATGGCATTGCTGACAGCCGCTCGCCAGAAGCGCGGAGCCGCCAAAGAATGCCTTGTTGCCCTCCACCACCTCGGCGAGGACGTTGTCGAGGGAGCCCAGGATCTCGGCGCCCTTGGCATGGCGGCTGGCCTGGAACTGTCGCGCCTCGTTCTCATGGCAGCGCGCGCACTCGGCCGGCGTGACGATGGTGTGGATCACGCTACCGTTGTGCTCAAAGGCTCCGGGTGAGCCGGCCGCAACGCCGTGGCACTCGAAGCAGCCGACGTTGGCGCGGAAGTGTTTGGAGTCGCCCCACTGCTGGACGATCGCCGGGGTCTGCTGCTTGTGGCACTCGTTGCACCCTGCGCTCTCGTCGGAAAGCACGGGCAAGGTGCCGGCCCTCACGCTCGCGCCGGCCGCGAGCGCCGCGGCCGATGCAGCGAAAAGCACTGCTGAGAGGATTGCGATCAACGTGCGGTTCATCGTGGGCCTCCCATTCGAGCTTTGGTTGCGGTCACTGCGACCGCCTGCGAACAGCGGCTGACATCCGCTACCGGGCCTCCGACTCTCGGCCATTCTAGGTCATCCAACCCGCTCTGCCGCCGTCCCGCCAGCGCGCAAACCGAGATGTATTGGTCTGCCGTCTCGGTCTTGGGAGCGGCAAGAAAAGGGGGAGGTCGGCCCTCGTTTGCGCACAAGCGGCCTGACACACCATGCTGGGGTGTGCGATGATCGCTGATGAAACTCCCGTCAACGGTCAGCGCTTCTGGCCCTGGGGCGAGCAGCCCTCCAAACTGTGGGGCCTGCTAAATATGCTCAACTTCTGTGCGCCGAGGTTTATCCAGATGATGTTGGCGCTTGAGCACACAATGGCATTGGTTCTCATGCGGCAAGCAACGCCACACGCTTTCGGACCGCCCGAAGTCGCAGAACTCAACAAGGCGCTAACTCTCCTCCAAGAGGAAATGAAACAACTGCCCTTCTCAGCTTCTCTGAAATGGGAAATTAGCGACCTTCTCCTGCTGGTCAATCGAGGTATCTCGGGAGACACCCTTGAGCAGCTTATTAGAAGAATTCACAACAGTGTGCTGATTGAGTTGGGCAACAGGGCTTTCCTTGCTATCGAACCAGAGCATCGAGGATTCTATGAGGGGCCAGCCGAGTTCTTCTCTCAGGAAGTGCTTGACGCCATCTCCGACAGCCGATACGACTTGGAAGAGTCAGCCCGATGTTTCGCCTTGGACCGGTGGACTGCATGTGTATTCCACCTAATGCGCGCCACAGAGGTGGCGCTTCATAAGTGGGCAAGGGAACTCGGGATACTTGGGAAGTTTCAACGCGGCATCGAATACGCAACGGAGGATGTAATCCTAAGAGAAGTCAGACAGAAGATCGAGGATCTCGGGAGGACATTGAAGAAGAGCCCACAGAAGGCTCGGCGGCTTGAGCGCGAATGGGAACGCTACGAGAGATTCAAGGCGATCAAGGATGCCTGGAGAAACGCGGTCATGCACGCCAGAGCCAAGTACACGGAGCAAGAGGCCGACGATTTGATGCAACACGTTCGCGCATTCATGCGCACCCTCGTGAACAGGCCATAGCTGACGATGATGGCGAACAAACAATTGCAGCGAACACCCGATGTCAAGACACGAGAGACCACGAGAAAGCTGCTTCCGCTCCCATTGCGACCCAAGGCAGTGTGCTCAGTGTGCGGTCATATCTGGAACGAGCAGGCCCCATCGTGCCCTGCGGTGCCCGGAGAAATCGACCCCCACGTCCGCTAGGCTGTCCAACGGTTCCAGGAATACCACATTGAAACGTGCGAGTCGCGCAAGGGTGAGCTACAAAGGGCAAGAATGACCCGGCCGGGGTGCTATCGCGCATGCGGGGTCCTGGCGCTCAAGCTTGGGCAGGGGGGGTGGACCGATGAGTCACGTGGCAACAAAAAGGAGTCATTACAACCCGTGCTTCTGGACGGCATTGTGGAACAAGCCGTTCTTTGAGAGCTGGCTCCGCGACGCGCCCCGAAGGGGAAAGCGCCGCGAGCAGCTCGTTTGGGTGCTGAACCTGCGAGGCTGCAAGATCCTCCAAGACAAGGTGGCCAACGTCCATTTTGACAAGGACCTCGGCGTAGCTGAGATAACAAATGAGTCGGCCGAGCGGTTTTGCCGCCGATGGTTCCCGGACGAGTTGCCTGGCGTAGAGGCTTGGTCGAGCGCGCATCCTGGTGCCGAGTACTTTATCGACTTCGAGGATGTCCTGGCTGGAATGGAACGGTTTGGGGTGTACGGGGCGTTGATGAAGGCCGCCAGGATCGGCCGTGTGGATTCGCTTGAGCACAAGGGCTTCGTCGCCTGCGCCCTCGCGTTGCATGCTATGCGCAGCCATGAACTCATGGCAGACATGACGGAGGGTGGGGCGATTGGGCTCGAGAAGTTCGAGTACTTCTGGCTATTGAGGAACGCGTTCGGCAACCCACTTATTCTCGGACGCGCCGCGGTCCCGCTTGCCAGCGGTCAGTGGATACTGTACCGGGCGGATGATCACAGGTTTCCCCTATGCGATTCCCCGGTAATGGTTAACCGAGGCAGTATGATGGCTGTTCTTTCTCCGCGCCTTCTGCTGGAGATCAACCTGAACGTGGCCGGGTATGAGAATCTCCCGCTCGTTCGGGACCGCATCAGCGCGAGCAAGTTCCGTGAGTTCCGTCACCGGGCAATCGGCAACACCTTTAAGGAGATCATCTTCAGTGACCGGGCCGTTCTCGAGGAATGGCAATCGTCGCGGGAGTTCAGGGTGCGTGTTGCGGCGCTCTGCGATCCGGCAAAGGCCGCGGAATGCATCCGGGCGGCTTCGAAGCGTGTGAAATGGGCCCTATCTGGGTTTGGGCGAATCTCGCCTAGCTGGGAGGAATGGGCGCCAACAGTGTTCGCTGCAGCACGGGGCGACGCGGCCGCCCTGCGTGAGTTCTTGAGCTACCGCTCGAAGAGGCTCCCCTGAGTAGAGGTTTGAAGCCTCTCAATACCCTCTCGTCTCGGGACGCGTGTAGTGCTCCCCTCATGTCAAGCCACCTGAGGTGGTTGCTGGGCGCGCTCCTGCCTCCCAAGCCGATCAGTCCCGCCCGGTGACTAGGGCCAGCCCTTGGGCCAGGTGTTGGCGGCCCGTCGCAGGTCAAGGCCTCACGGCCACAACCCATGCACTATCGGCTTAGGCCGCCGTAAATTCGACGGTACCGGCGCTGGAGCGCGTCGCGCCCACCCTCCATCACCTGACAGACCTGGTCACGGACTGACAACTCCTGAAGCCCGCCTCCGTCGCCCACCAGGTGGGTCTCGCCAGCAGCCGCTTTGAAGGGGAGGATGAGTTCAGCGTCGCCATTCACCACGATGTTCGGATTGTGCGTGACGACTAGGACTTGGCGCCGAATTTTGTTCTGACGAAGCTGCTCGACGATCAGTTCCGACACAAGCTGCCCGTCGAGGTCGTCTTCGGGTTGATCCAGCACGAGTGGATCGCCTCCGTACGAGAGGATGAAGGCCAGGATGGCCGCTGACTTCTGACCGGGAGAGCCCTGCGAGATCGGGCGGTAACTGTCTCCAGTCGGCTCAAGGTACAAAAACTCGACGGCGTCCTCGGGAAACAGGATGTCCAGCCGGTCGAGTGCGTCTGACGGGAGCTTTCTCAGGTGAGTGATGAACTTCCCGTGCAGGCTAGGGTCGTCGGTGCCGCAAGCCACGGCGCGGAGACGCGCCTTGAGCGCCGCGAGGCGCCTCGGGAACACCGACTCATTCTTCGCGCCACCCTGAGACCGATACAAGTCATGTAGAAGCCCGCCCTTGTCCTCCTCTGCCCAGAGCTGGTCCTGAAACGTCTGGTCCACCTTCTGGATCGCCTCTCGTAATCGGACCTCGGCGTCGAAACCGTCGCCGAATGGGATGACATCGATCCGCACCCTGGCCGTGGGACCGACGATCGATGCAAGAAAGCCGCGGCGCTCGGAGGTCAGACGGCATCTCACCCTATAGACCTTTTCGCGCACTTCCTCGGCTTGGTTGACGAGGCTCGTCAGCTCTGCTTTCGCCTCGTTGATCCCTTGCAGCTGTGTCTGAAGGCCTTGGCGTTTGGTGACCAGCGTTGCGTAGTCAGCCTGGGCCTGTGCGCCAGCGACCAGGCCCTCCTTCTCGAGACACGAGTAGCGCTCACGTGCCGTCCCGACGTGCTCTGACCACAAGCTCCCCCTACGCGCGGCACGGGCTGCCTCGAGTCTCTCTCGGAGCTCGGCCACGGCGCTCTGAAGGGCATCCCGAGCTGCTGCAAGATGAAGGGACGCCGCCTGCTGCGCCGCGACTATATCTCGGTATGCGGCCTGGGAATCGGGAGGAAAGAGCGTCTCCGTAAGTGGCGTCACCACAACGCGATCTGTGAACTGCTCAGCTGTACCGATTGCCGAGATAAAGGAGGTCTCCCATGCGTCTAGAGCTGCCTCTTGCTCCTCCACCTTGTTGTAGGCGCCAAGAACTTCACGGTTGGCAGAGGATTCGTACAGAGCCATCCGGCGTTGGATATCGTCCAGCTCGCCGCTCAGCCGGACCTCGTCCTTGATCTTCGCTTCTGTTCCCCGAATCTGTGCGCGGAGGCTGAAGAACCCTTCGGCGAGCTGGTCGAGCTCACTTCGGATGCTCGCGGTGTCAACCTCGGGTGCCTCGTCGATGATACGCAGGATCGCGTTGGGGTCATCAGCCAGGCGGTAGATCTGCTTCTGGCTGAAGATGCGGACCGGGAAGCGTGAGCGAAGGTCAACGGTGACCGCGGCCCAGCCGCCGTCTGGCTGAGCCTGTTGAACAGAAAGTCCTCCGTCCCCTTCCGTCCGGCGAATGCGGTATCGGGCCGACTCCCGCCGGTACACAACCTCCATGACCGTCTTGTCGGTGAGCAGACCCTCGTCCCTCTTGGTCTTGTACGCGCGATGGTACTTGTCGAAGTCCTTCGTTAGGCCCGAAGGGATCTCATCTGTGCGCCCAAGACCCATTCGTAGAAACTCAACGATCGTCGACTTGCCTGTTCCATGGCTACCAATGATGCAGTTGAGCCAAGGGCTGAGGCCGAGCGAAAACGGTTTGGAGCGACCAAGGTAGCGTGCCTCGTGCACACTGATTGCTTCGACATAGTTCCCCGCATGCACGTTGAGCGCGTCTCCTGTGCTACCGCGCTTGACCGAGAGGGCGCCATCGTAGAGCGCCAATCTCAAGCCCTCTAGGCTCGGCCGCGACATCTTTAGCATGCTGAAACGCTGACCGACGTCCTGCGGCCCATGCGCGTCGGAGCCTTCAAGCAGTGCGATCGGGCCTTCATTTCGCCTATAGCCGTCCTTAGTGTTGTCGAGGTATCCAAGCAGGCTGCTGTCTGAACCGACCACCTCTACTCCATGGAGGCCCCGGCTCGTGATGAGTTGCTGTAGCGTGGTCGTCCCCGCCACCGCCCCCGTCTGATCGCTTTTCAGCAGCACAGCGAGGCACCCGGAGCGGCTGTCTGCGTGCGCAGCCAAACAGAGACCGTTGTTGTCGGCGATCACCAAGGCGATGTCCACGGCGGACTTACTGGAGCATGCACGTGGCTTGCCGACGTCGCCGGGGTCGAGGCACTGCCCAAGCACGGCAAGGACTTGGTCCCTGGTGATTCCGGCGTCGAAGATCGCGAGCAAGTGAACCCCAGAAGATGCACACACTTCAAAGCCCGGGAAAACGAACAGGTCACGCGATTCTGCAGCTAGCCGGAAGTCGTCTGTCAGTCCCGCTGCATGATGATCGGTTATCGCGAGAATCTCGATCCCGGCGGCCACAGCGGCATCGAGGATCGTGTCGGCATTGGCCGCTGGCTCTTTGTAGTCGCCACCGGAAGCAGGCGTGTGAACGTGCAGGTCGCACTTCCACCAACGTGAACCCGGGGGATGTGGCGTCATGTCTACCCTCACAAGGACGCCAGCCGGCTAGTGCCACCGACTGCCGACCCTCTCATCATCTTGAGGATTGTACTGCTTAGAGAGCGATCTCCACGGTCGTCACCCGCACCGGGAAATTGGACCGGTTTCCGGGTTTTGGGTCAGGGCCAATACGGATGCGCTGGCTCGCGCGTACTCACATCTTCGGCAAGTACCAGCAGATCACCTTGGGCTCGGTCATCTCCTGCAGCGAGAACTTGATCCCCTCGCGCTCGAGACCGGGAACCTTTGCCGGGCTCGGGTGTCTAATGGAGGCATGAACAGGACACTTTCCTCGGCCCGCTGGCGCTTCCCGCTCGCAGTTGCGCTCGTCATCGCCGTGATGGCGACGGTCTTGCTCACCTTGTCCGCGCGGGCGGGTCGAGGCGAGGCGCCGCTCCCGACGCCCGCAGTGGTCAAGACCGGCGCCAGCGTCGCAGGAGCTGCGCAGGTGACGCAGCCGCAGGCGTGGAAGGAGGTCGAGCGGCTGATATCCGAGCAGAAGTACGAGGAGGCCGCGAAGGCAGTTGATGCCGTCCGTCTCGCCGCCCAGAAGGCCGGCGACGAGGCCGAGTGGACGCGGGCGCTGGTGAAGGAGACGCAGCTCCGCATCGGCCTGCACGGCTACGAGACCGCGGTGCGCTTCCTCAAGGACGCGCCCTGGCCGCGGGGTGTGCTGTCGCGCACCACGCTCGATCTGTTCTTCGCACATGCGCTCGTGACCTACGCCAACGCGTACGGCTGGGAGATCGGCCGGCGCGAGAAGGTCGAGACGGCGCAGGCGGTGGACCTCAAGGCGTGGACGCGTGAGCAGATCTTCGCCGCGGCCGAGAGCGCCTATCTCGACGCCTGGCGCCAGCGAAAAGCGCTCGGCCGGGAACCGGTGGCGCGGCTGGCCGATTTCATCGAAGCTAATACCTATCCACCGGACGTGCGCGGCACGCTGCGCGACGCGCTCGCGTATCTTTACGTCGAGCTTCTCGCGGACAGCTCGCGCTGGTCACCCGCGCAGGCGAACGACGTCTTCACGCTCGACCTCGCGGCGCTGATCAAGGGTGGTGCCGCATCCAGCGGCGGAGTGCTCGCCGATCCGCAGGCGCACCCGCTCGTGAAACTCGCCGCGGTGCTCGATGACCTCGAGGCGTGGCACGCCGGTGCGGGCCAACGAGCCGCCGCGCTCGAGGCGCGTCTCGAGCGCCTGCGCCGCCTGCACCAGGCGTTTGACCAGAGCAACGACCGCGCCGCCATCCGCGCCGACTTGGAAGCGCGGCTGCCGGCTTTCCGCGATCTCGAGTGGTGGGCGATGGGGATGGCGCAGCTCGCGGAGTTTGAGCGCGCCGAGAGCGCCGCCGATGCGCTCGTGCGGGCGCGGGCGACGGCGGCGAAGGGGCTCGCGGCGTACCCGCGCTCGATCGGCGGCGAACGCTGCCGCAACATCGTCGCCACGATCGAGGCGCCTACCTACGAGGTCACGGCGATGGGCAGCGACGCACCGGGCAAGCGCTCGATCGAGGTCCGCCACAAGAACCTCGCCGCCCTCTTCCTGCGTGCCTACCCTGCCGACCTCGTGCGCCGCATCGAGAGCGCGCGCGACTACAACCTGCTGCCGCGCGGCGACGAGATCCGCACGCTCGTGCGCAGCGGCGACCCAGCGGCGCGCTGGCGGGTGGCGCTGCCGGCGACGCCGGACTATCGCCTGCACCGCACCTTCGTCACGCCGCCACCGTTGCCCAAGGGCCTCTACATGGTGGTGACATCCGCGCGCGAGGATTTTCATGAAGACGGCAACCGCCTACGCGCACTGCCGATGCTGGTGACCGATCTCGTCCTGCTCGCGCGCCAGGATGAGGACAGCGCGCTCACCGTGCGCTCGCTCTCCGGCGCGAGCGGCGCGCCGCTCGCGGGCGTAGCGGTGTCGCTCTACCGCTACGACTGGCAGCACGGCCACACCCGGGTTGTGACGCTCACGAGCGACATCAACGGCGAGGTGCGCTTCGACCCGACGCAGGACCGCACGGCCAACTCGCACTTCGTTGTGGCGCGTTCGGGCGACGATCTCGCCCTCGACCCGAGCTACAACTCGTTCTGGCAGCGGCCGGCACCGACCGAGGCCACTGCAGCGCTCGTCTACACCGACCGCAGCGTGTACCGCCCGCTGCAGAAGCTGTGCTGGAAGGTGGTGGCGTATCGGGGACGCGGCGATCTCGGCCGTTTCCGCACGCTGCCGGACACTCCGGTCACGATGTCGCTCCTGGACGGCAACAACGAGACCGTCACGAGCGTCACCGTCACCACGAACGCCTTCGGTTCCGCCGCCGGCGAGTTCGCGGTTCCGGCCGGGCGCATGCTGGGGCAATGGCGCGTCACAAGCTCGCTTGGCGGCGGGCAGGGCGTCAGGGTCGAGGAGTACAAGCGGCCGACGTTCGAGGCGACGTTCAAGGATCCCGCCGAGCCGCTGCGCCTGAACCGGCCCGCGCTCCTCACCGGGGCTGTGAGCTACTACTTCGGCCTGCCTGTCGTCAACGGCGCGGTGCGCTGGCGCGTCACGCGCGAGCCGGTGTACCCATGGTGGTGGGGATGGTGGTACTCCACCCGGACGCAGAGCCAGACGGTCGCGACCGGCAGCGCGCAGCTCGACGAGAAGGGCACCTTCAGCGTCCGCTTCACGCCCCAGGCCGATGAGCGCCTGGCTGCGAGCGGCAGCGAAATCAGCTACCGCTACCTCGTCCTCGCGGACGTCACCGACGAGGGCGGTGAGACGCGCTCGGCCACGCGCGCGTTCCGCCTCGGCTTCGTCGCGGTGGAGGTGCGCGTGGACCTCGCCACCGCGTTCTTCCGCACGGGCGCGCCGGCCGCCGTGACGATCGTGCGCAGCAACCTCGACGGCGTCCCGCGCCCAGGCGCCGGCGCCTGGAGGCTGGTCACGCTGCGGCAGCCGGAACGGGCGCTGCTGCCGGCCGATGAGCCGTTGCTGGGACCACTGCCCAACGAGCCCAGTGAGGATGAGGCTGCAGAAACAGGCGAGGCGCCCGCGTTCCGGACGCCGGGCGACGCGCTGCGGCCGCGCTGGCAGCCGAACTACAACCCACAGGCGACGCTGAGGAGCTGGCGCGACGACGCCGAGACGGCCAAGGGCAGCGTGACCCACGACGACAAGGGCGAGGCAAAGGTCGCGCTCGGCACGCTCCCGGCCGGCGCCTACCGGCTCCACTACCGCACCGTGGACGAGTTCGGCACGCCGTACGAGACGAGCACGGAGTTCGTGGTCGCCGGCGCGCGCACGGCGCTCGCCCTGCCGGCCATGCTCCTCGCCGAGTCGTCGTCGGTCGCGGTCGGCGCGACGGCGCGCGTGCTCGTGCTCTCGGGCCTGGCCGACCAGCCGCTCACGCTCGACATCGCTCGCGCCGGCCGCCCAATGGAGACGCGCCGCCTGCGCACGGGCCGGGATGCGACGCTGATCGAGTTCCCGGTTGAGGAGAGCGACCGCGGCGGTTTCTCCGTCACGCTCACCGCACTGCGCGACCACCAGCTCATGCAGTTCAGCCAAACCGTGCTCGTGCCGTGGGACGACCGCGAGCTGAAGCTCTCGTTCGCCACCTTCCGCGACACCCTGCGCCCCGGCGCGCGCGAGACCTGGCGCGTCACGGTGAAGGACGCGAGCGGCGATGCCGCGGCGCCCACGGCCGAGCTGCTCGCCTACATGTACGACAAGAGCCTCGACGTCTTCGCCGCCCATATGCCGCCGGATCCACTTGCGCTCTACCCGTCGCGCTCGCAGGTCGCCCACTACCGCGCGACCTTGAGCGCCATGTCGGGCCAATGGTTCACGGGCGGCGACTTCGCCGGCATTGCGCCGCCGCCTCCCCTGCGTGAGGATCGCCTCACGTTCCTCGACGGCTACGGCGTCGGCGGCCCGGGACGCCGCGGCATGGTGATGAAGCAGGCGCTGCCGGCGGCGGCCCTGCATGCAGAAGTTGCGCTCGACCGCGCGGTCGGCGGCATCGCCGCGAGCGCTGGCCCATCGGCTCGGGAAGATGCGAAGGCCCTTCCAGTCAGCGCCGCGCCCGCGGCTGCCGCCGGGAACGAGACTGTGCTGCGCAGCGACTTCGCCGAGACCGCATTCTGGCGCCCGCAGCTCCTCACCGGCCCCGACGGCAGCGCCAGCATCGAGTTCACCGTGCCGGACTCGGTCACGGCGTGGAACGTGTGGGTGCACGCCATCACGCGCGACCTCAAGGCCGGGTCGTTGCACACGACGGCACGCTCGGTCAAGGAGCTGATGGTGCGGCCGTACGTGCCCCGCTTCCTGCGCGAGGGCGACCGCGCCGAGATCCGCGTCGTGGTCAACAACGCCTCCGAGCACGAAATGCGCGGCCGGGTCGTGCTCGACATCCTGGACCCCGCCACGAACGCAAGCCTGCTGTCACAGTTCAAGCTCGACCCGGGCACGGCCACACAGCCGTTCACGGTCAAGGCAGGCGCCGGAACGAGCGTTGCCTTTCTGGTCGCGGCGCCGGTCGGCATGCGCACGGTCGCGTTCAAGGTCACCGGCACCGCGGACGACCAGAGCGATGGCGAGCTGCGGGCGCTCCCGGTGCTGCCCGCGCGCGTGCACCTCGCGCAGTCGCGCTTCGTCACCCTACGCAATAGCGACCGCCGCGTCCTGCGCTTCGACGACCTGGCAAAGAACGACGATCCCACCCGAATCAACGAGCAGATGGTCGTGACCGTGGACGCGCAGCTCTTCTACACGGTGCTGCAGGCGCTCCCCTACCTCGTCAATTACCCGTACGAGTGCACCGAGCAGACGCTCAACCGCTTCCTCTCAACCGGCATCGTGTCCACGCTCTACGCGAACTACCCCGCGATTGCGCGCATGGCGAAGGAGTTCTCCGCACGCACCACTCCCCTCGAAACCTTCGCCGCCGCCGATCCCAACCGCACGATGGCGCTCGAGGAGACGCCGTGGTTGGTTGAGGCGCGCGGCGGCAGCGACGCCGGCTACGGCCTCACAAACGTGCTCGACCCGCGCATCGCGAAGGCCGAGCGTGACGTTGCTCTCGCCAAGCTGCGCAAGGCGCAGACCGCGCTCGGCGCCTTCCCATGGTGGCCGGGAGGGCCGCCCTCACCCTACATGACGCTCTACCTCATGCACGGTTTCGCCAAGGCGGCTGAATTCGGCGTGGACGTGCCGAAGGACATGGTGCAGCACGGCTGGGCGTACCTCGCTCGCCATTTCCGCGACGACTTGCGCGAGATGATGGCGAGGGACAGTGGCTGGGAATTCCTCACGTTCTTGAACTACGTCGCTACCTGCTACCCCGACCCGTCGTGGACCGGCAGTGCCCTCACCGAGGCGGAGCGCCGGGAGATCCTCGCCTTCTCCTTCAAGCACTGGAAGCAGCACGCGCCGTACCTCAAGGGCTACCTCGCGCTCACCCTGCGGCGCATGGGCCGCCCGGCGGACGCGAAGCTGGTGTGGGACAGCGTAATGGACTCGGCGAAGACGACGCCCGACGAAGGCACCTTCTGGGCGTCCGAGGACCGCGCCTGGCTCTGGTACAACGACACCATCGAGAGCCACGCGTTCGCCCTGCGCACGCTGATGGAGCTCGCGCCGGCGGATCCGCGTCGCGACGGTCTCGTGCAGTGGCTGCTGCTCAACAAGAAGCTGAACCAGTGGAAGTCCACGCGCGCCACCGCCGAGGTGATCTACGCGCTCGTCCACTACCTCAAGGCCGAGGGCGCCCTCGGGATCCCGGAGGACGCCACCGTCAGCGTCGGTAACCAGCAGGTGAGCTTCACCTTCGATCCGGAGACCTATACCGGCAAGAGGAATCAGGTCGTCGTTCCGGGCGAGAAGGTCGGCCCTCAGACCGCCGACGTGGTCGTCGAGAAGCGGAGCAAGGGTTTTGCGTTTGCCTCCGCAACCTGGCAGTTCTCGACCGAGAAGCCGCCCGCAGAGGAGCGCGGCGACCTGTTCATGGTCTCGCGGCACTACTTCAAGCGCGAGAGCACGGCGCAGGGCTACGTGCTCAAACCGCTCGCCAACGGCGAGGCGCTCGTGGTCGGCGACGAGGTGGAGGTGCAGATCTCGCTGCGCGCCAAGCACGCAGCCGAGTATGTCCACGTGCGTGACCCGCGCGGCGCCGGCTTCGAGCCCGCGAGCCTGATCTCGCGCTTCCGCTGGGATCTCGGAATCGGCTGGTACGAGGAGGTGCGGGACTCCGGCATCAACTTCTTCTTCGAGCAACTCCCCGCCGGCGAATACCCCCTCAGGTACCGGCTGCGCGCCGCGATCGCGGGCACATTCAAGGTTGGCCCCGCGACCGTGCAATCCATGTACGCGCCTGAGTTTGGCGCCTACTCAACCGGCGCGGTACTCACGATCGGCCCGGCGCGGTAGACGTCGGGCGTCGCCGGCGCTCACTTGCTCGGGTTGACGACGTACTTGCCGTCGCGGTCGATGTAGCCCCGGCCGCGGTCAAGCTTGACCCGGGCGAGGCCGAGGGCGAAATCCTCCGCCTCGTCGAACTGCGGGTTCACGGCGAAGCGCCCGTCCTTGCCGATGTAGCCGTAGCGGTCCTTGATGCGCGCCCACGCCAGGCCCTGGTGGAAGTCGCTCGCCTTGTCGAACTGAGGCGTGATGACGAGGGTGCCGGGACGGTCAATATAGCCATAGCGGTCGCCGAGGCGCACGCGCGCAAGTCCGTCAAGGAAAGGCCATGCCTCGTCGAATTGCGGCGCGATCGCGAGCGTGCCGTTGCGGTCCGTGTAGCCCCAGCGGTTGTCCGCGCGCACGGGCGCGAGGCCGCTTCCGAACGCTCGCGCCTGCTTGAACTGCGGGTTGACGACGAGCTTCCCGTGCACGTCCACGAAGCCCCAGCGGTCGCCCACCACGACCGCAGCGAGCCCGTCCGAGAAGCTGCCCGCCTCCTTGAACTGCGGGTTGATGACGATACGGCCTTGACGGTCAATGAACCCCCAGCGGTCCTCCAAACGCACGGCGGCATAGCCACCGGCGAAGTCTCCTGCGCGCTCGAACTGCGGGTTGACGACGAAGTGGCCCGAGCGGTCCACAAAGCCCCAACGCTCGAGCTTGACGCGGGCGAGACCCTCGGAGAAGCTGCTCACCTCCTCAAACTGCGGCGTGACCACGAGCCGGCCGCTCCCGTCAACGAAGCCGTAGCGGCGAGAGAGCTTCACCCAGGCGAGACCATCGGCCGCCGGTCCGCCTTCGTCGAACTGCGGGTTCGCGACCACCCTGCCTTGCCGGTCCACATAGCCCACCTTCCCGTCGATCGTGACCGGGAAGAACGCGGTGGTGCTTGACTCCCGAGCGGGCGGCGCGGCCACGCCCGCGCGCGCAGCCATGACGAGAACACCAGCCAACGCGAGTGCACTCTTCATTGTCTCCTCCTGCCGTCGCGAGCGGCGGCCACGACTGGGATCGCCGGCGATTGTAGCCGAAACTCGCGCGCCCGATTATGCCCTCGAACCGGCGAGCCCGAGCTCGCGGTACACCGGCTGGAAGCGGGGGGTGCCCCTCGCCTACCCGGCTTTTTAGGCGGCGTTCCGGCCGGCAAGGGCGGTGCGTACGCGCCCGGCCATCTGCTCCGGCGTCATCGGGATGCGCGGCGCGGGGTCGGGGTCGTCCGGACTCACCGCGAGGTCCAGGAATGCCGGGCTCGGCGCGGCGAGCCAGGCGCGCACGGCGGCGGGGGCGTCGTCGCCGGCGCCGCAGCGCCGCGCCCACGCGTAGCCGGCGCCGTCGGCCGCCGCGGCGAGGTCCACCTGGCGCGAGAGCGCAGGCTGGCCGCCGGTGGTCGCGTAGCAGCCGTTGTCGAGCACGAGGTGGTAGAGATTAGCGGGTTTCAGGCCACCGACGAGCGCGAGGTTGCCGAAACCCATGAGCAGATTGCCGTCGCCGTCGAGCGCGACGACACGCTCGCGCCGCGACATCGCCAGGCCGAGTGCGATCGAGGCGACCTGCCCCATCGAGCCGAGCATGTAGAAGGTGCGCAAGCGGTCGTGGGCGCGATACGCTTCGCGCGAGATCGCGCCGTCGGCCGCGACGACGATGTCGTCGTCGCGCAGCAGCGACAGCGACAGCGCCACGGCCTCGGCGCGCGTCACGAGTCGGCCTCTTTGCCGACGAGCAGGACCGCCGGCGTTCCCTGCCCGACTGCGGTTTCGGCAAGCCAGTGTGCCGCGTCCTTTTCGTCGCCGTGCTCCGCGACCCGCCAGGGCACACCGAAGAGGTCGCACAGTTGCCGCGTGCGCTGGCCCAGGATGCGGTGCTCCTCGAAGTCGTTCGGCGCGCCTCGGTCCGAGACCAGCATTGGCAGCGGCAGGCGGCACATAAGGTGCAGCGATGCCAGCACCTCGAGGCAGTAGCCGAGGCCCGAGTTCTGCATTGCGGCGAGCGGCAGCCTGCCGCCGAGCCACGCGCCCGCGCACGCCGCGATGGCATGATCCTCGCGCACGGCGGGGAGGTAGGAATTGGCGGGGAGCGCGGCGCAGCCTGCAAAGAACTGCTTCAGGTAAGAGCACGGAACGCCCGCGACGAAGCTGACGCCGGCCGCGATCAGCGCATCAAGCCGGCGCGAACCCGTCACTGCGTGGCGCCCGGAGTGAGCAGCTCCGTATCGGGCGGGGTTTCGGGCGTGATCTGCGGGCCGCTCTTGAGATCCTCGCGGATGATGAGCTCCAGGAACATGTCGCGCACGCCCTGCTTGCCGCGCTTCCGGAAAACCTTTGCCACATCGCGGGGCGAGAGCTTGATCCCGGTCATGTGGTGCAAGTACTGCGTGAAAACCCGCGGTCGGGAGATGAAGCTGACGATGAGCACCAAGAGCAGTGCTCCGACCGAGACCAGGAGCAACGTCGTCATCTGGGGGGAGAGCTCAACTGTCGGGATCGACATGCGCGTCCTCCTCGCCGTTGTTGGCGAGCTGACTTGCATCTATCTCACCGAAATAGTCAGGCGGCACCAAGACTTCACGTCCACGCGAGCCCTGCGAAGGCCCTATCAACCCTTCCTGCTCCATCATATCCAACAACCGCGCCGAACGAGCATACCCCAAACGCAACTTGCGCTGGATGTAGGAGGCCGATGCTTTGCGCGAATGCACCACCAAGCGGGCGGCCTGATCGTACATCGGGTCGTCCCACTCGGTGCCACCGTTGAAACCAGTCCCCGGCTCAGGCTCCGCCAGCACGCGTGGATCAAACTCCGGTTTGCCGAGGCGGCGCAGGTTCTTCAGCACGGTGAGAATCTCCTCCTCGCGTACGAGGCAACCGTGGAGCCGGATCGGACGCGAGGTGCCCGCCGCCAGATAGAGCATGTCGCCCATGCCAAGCAGACATTCGGCTCCTTCGCCGTCGAGGATGGTGCGTGAGTCAAAGCGCGTGCGCACCTTGTACGCAATGCGGCACGGGAAGTTGGCCTTGATCACTCCGGTGATGATGTCCACGCTTGGGCGTTGGGTCGCGAACAGCAGGTGGATCCCGACGGCGCGCGCCATCTGCGACAGGTGGCCGATCGAGTCCTCAACATCGCTCGCGCACGTCATCATCAGGTCGGCGAGCTCGTCGATAATGACGACGATGAACGGCAACGGCCGCAGCGATTGATCCTCGGGCGCCTGCCTATCGCCGCCCGCGAGTAGGGCGTTGTACTGCGTGATATTGCGCACCTTGCACGCCGCCAGAACTGCGTAGCGCTCGCGCATCTCGCGCACCGCCCAGCGCAGTGCCCGTGCCGCCTCCTTGGGATCCGAGATGATCGGCGTGAGCAGGTGGGGCAATTTCTCGTAGATGCCGAGTTCCACCTGTTTGGTGTCGATGAGGATGAAGCGCACGTGCTCGGGCGTGGCCTTGAAGAGGATGGACATGATCATCGAGTTGATGCCCACGCTCTTGCCCGAGCCGGTGAAGCCGCCTATGAGCAGATGGGGCATGCGCTGCATGTCGGCGACGAAGGGACGGCCGTGGATGTCCTTGCCGAGTGCGAGCGTGAGCGGCGAGGCGGAATGAATGAACTTGGCCGACTCGACGATCTCGCGCAGCACGATCGTGTGCCGGTCCGGGTTCGGGACCTCGATACCCACGGTCGCCTTGCCGGGGATGCGCTCGATGCGTACCGCCTCGACCTGCAAACCCAGGGCGAGGTCCTCCTCGAGACGCACGACCTGCGCGTACTTGACGCCCGCCGCGGGCCGGAATTCGAACGTCGTGATGATCGGACCGGGCAGAACGTCCTCGACCTGCCCCTCGACCCGGAACTCCCTGCACTTGGCCTCAACGTGTTCGCGCAGCACGGCGAGCTGCTTCGGGTCCATCTCGGGCACCGGCTGTGGCGGCAGCAGCATGGTTTTTTCCGGCAGCGCCGCCGTCGGCGTCTCGCTCACGAAGTTGAACACCTCTTGCACGGCCACAGGCTCGACGCGCCGGCCAGACCGAAGCGACCGCGGCGGACGCGCCGTCGGAGTGGAGCGCCCGGCAGCCGTTGAGGCGGCGGCCCGCGCCTCCTCGGTCAGCACCGCGACGTGGTGCACGCGCCGGACGCTGAACGACGCGTCGCCGTCACGCTCGTGTGCCACCACCGGCGGCGGTGGCGGCGGTGGGTACCGTTCGTGGTGCCGGCGCAGGAGCTCGCGCCGCAAGTCATGGCGTCGTGCGCCGTCCCGGCGCCGCGCCCAGCGCGCCGAAAGCTCGCTGCGCTTATGGGCGAGCAACGCTCCGAGCCCAGAAAAGACGGCCGCAAGCGACCCGCGCACGCCGAAGACCACGCCGGCGAGCAGAGCGCCGGCACAGATGAGGAATGCGCCGACCTGGCCAAGCGATCCGACGAGTGCGCCCATGACGAGCCGGCCGAGCTCGCCGCCCCACTCAAGCTCGCCGCCGCGGTAGCCGGTACGGCCGAGTGCAGCCGAAAGCAGACCGTCAGCGCCGACGAGGGCGACGGCCCACGACACACCTTGGAAGCTTGCGGCCACGAGCGGCTGCCCCCGCAGCCAGCGCCGGCCGACCGCCAGCATGAGCGCCGGCACGACGAGCGCCGGCAGCCCGAATAGGCCGACAAGGATCCCGGCGACCGCCGCGCCGCCTCGGGCGAGGATGTTGCGAACTTGGTCGCTGCCAGCCGAGAACAGCGACGGATCGAGCGGGTGGTAGCTCACGACGGCGAGCAGCACGAGCAGGCCAAGCAGGCCGAGCACGTAGCCGGCGATTTCGCGCGCGATCTCTTCCTTCTGCGCCGCCATCACCACACGCCCATGAGGTGCAAACCCGCCGTGACCACCGCCAGCGGCAGCAAGTACCAGGCAAAGAGATAAAGGCGCCCCTCCTGCACGAGGCGGCGAACCAGCACGAGCGCGGCAAAGCCGACGAGAGCAGCGGCGAGGGCGCCGGCCAGCATCGGGACGACGACGCCGTGCGCCGCAGCGAGCTCGGCGCGGTGCGTCCAACCCTCGACCAGCGCCGCGCCCAGGATCGCCGGGATCGAGAGCAGGAAGGAGAAATCGGCCGCCCAACGACGCTCGAGCTTCGCGCCCAGTCCCGCCACGATCGTGGTGCCGGAGCGCGACATGCCGGGAAGCAGCACGACAAGGCCCTGGGCAAAGCCGATGAAGGCAGCCGCGCCCCAGCGCATGCTTGGCCCGTCAATGTCGCCGCGCGCGCGCCGGACCGCGAGCAGAAGCGCCGCGGTCACGGCGAAGCCCGCAGCAATGAGCAGCGGATAGTTAATCGCGTCCTCGGCCCAGCGCCGCAGGGGCAGCGCGAGCACCGAGGTGGCGGCCATCGCGAGCAGCAGTTGCCCGGCCAGCTTCACGGCGTAGCCCTCTCGGATCACGTCCACGATACGCCGCCACTCGAACGCCACGATGGCGGCGACGGTGCCGACGTGCAGGCTCACGTCGAACACGAGTCCCGGTTGGGAAAACCCGGGCAGCAGGCGCTGCACAAGCGCGAGATGCCCGCGCGAGGACACCGGCAGGAACTCGGTGAGTCCTTGCACGACGCCAAGCAGGACCGCCTGCGCGAGGCTCACGCGCACACTCCTAAAGCTCCACGACGAGCGCCACGATCACCGGGCGTCGCCGTGTCCGCCGACGCAGCTCGCTGCGTAGCCATCGTGTCATTGTACTTCGCAGCGCGTCCGGGTCGCGGCGCGCAAGTGCGCCCAGGCGCGCCAGTTCTACGGCAAGACCGGCGACCAGGCGAGCGCGCACGCCCTCCTTCAGCGGCAAGCCGGAGACGTGAAGCTGCGGCGCCGCCACCGGCCCCGCCTCGCCGCACCCGAGCACCACAACCACGAGCCCTTCGCGCGCGAGCGCGCGGCGATGCCGCAACATGCCCGAGTCGAGCACCTCCTCACCGACGTCCTCGAGCAACACCCGCCCACACGGGCGCAGCTCCCCGCTTGGCGCGAGGGCGCCGCGCGACCACTCGAGTTCCTCGCCGTTCTCGGCGACAACGGTGGCGCAGCCGTGGCGGCGCGCGAGCTTCGCGACCTCCTCGAGGTGGCGACGGCGCCCGTGCACGGGGAGCACCCAGCGCGGGCGCAGGAGCTCAAGCATTCTCGCCAGCTCGCCGACGTGTGGGTGGCCGGAGACGTGGATCGGCGCCTCGGCCGCCGTGACCACACGGGCACCGCGCCGCACACAGTGGTCGAAGAGCTGCGCCAGCCGCCGCTCGTTGCCGGGAATGACGCGGGCGGCGTGCAGCACGACGTCTTCCCGGCGCAGGCGCAGCCCAGGGATGAGATCCACCGCCAGGCGCGAAAACGCCGAGCCGGGCTCCCCCTGCGCGCCGGTGGCGGCGACTACGACTTGATGGCGCGGCAGGCGGGCGAGCTCGCGCGCCGGCCGCACCAACCCGGGCGGCAGGTGCAGGCCGCCGAGTTGCCCCTGCACATCGAGCGACTCGACCAGCCCGCGGCCGACCGGCACGATGATGCGGCCCGCGGCGTGGGCCGCGAGCGCAAGTTGCCGGAAGCGGCCCAGGTGCGACGCAAACGACACCGCCACCACCGTGCCGCGCGCGCCGTGAACCTCGTCCGCGAGGGCGGACCCGACCGTCGCCTCACTCACCGGTTCGTCCGTGACGAGCGCATTGGTGGCGTCGAGCAGGAGGCCATCCAGGCCCTCGTCGCCCCAGCGTGCCAGCGTTTCCGCCGATGTCTGCTCATCGAGGGCGGACGGCGCCAGCCGCAGATCGGTCGCGAGCACGAGCCGGCCCGCCGAGGTGGCGAGGCGCAGCGCCACGCTGCCGGGGATCGAGTGTGAGACCGGCAGCGCTTCGACGCGTACCGGTCCGGCCTGGGTCGTCTCCCCCGGCCGCAGCTCGCGCGTCACGATTGGCTCACCATCTTCGAGCGCCCGCCGCGCCCATGCCAGCGTCGTGCGGCTGGCGAGCACCTCCACCTCGGAGAACGCCTCGCGCACGAACGACAGTCCCTTGATGTGGTCGTCGTGGGCGTGCGTGAGCACGAGCGCGTTGAGGCCGCCGTCGCGCATGGCGCCGAAGTCCGGAACCTCGTACGCGACCCCGAACGAGGCCATGTCGGAGAATGCCGCGCCTGCGTCGACGAGGACGCGACCGCCGTCTCCGTCCTCGAGCAGGAGGGAGTTGGCGCCAAACTCCCCGAGCCCACCCAGAGCGAGTAGCTTCATCGTCATCTGCCACCTCTGGGCACACGAGCTCGCGCCTCGGCCAGCGCCAGCCAGGCGTCGAGCGACAACTCCTGCGGTCGCGCGCTGGCATCCACGCCGGCTGCACTCAGGCACTCTCCGACCGCGGCGCCAAGCACCCCGGCGAGCGCGTTGGGAAGCTGCTTGCGCCGGTGCGTGAACGCCGCCGCGGCCAGGGCAAGGGCCCGGCCGACGTGCGCTGCCTTCACCTCCGGCCGGCGCAGTGAGAGCCGCACCACGGCGGAGGTGACGCGCGGCGCTGGGTCGAAGCAGCGCGGTGGCACCGTGAAGAGAAGCTCCGCGCGCGCCCACGTCTCGGCCTCGAGCGTGAGCAGGCCGCGCTCGCGGTCACCCGGAGGCGCGACGAGGCGAAGTGCGACCTCGCGCTGCAGCATCACAACCAGCGTCGTGAACAGGTCGTGGCGGGGAAGCAGCCGGCGCAGGATTGCGGTGCCGACACTGTAAGGGAGGTTGGCCGCCACCTGCCATGGCCCGTCGCCGGCGAGCCGGTCGAGGTCGCAGGTCAGAGCGTCGGCGGACACCACCTCGAGGTGGCCGGGATTGCCGAGCCGGCGTGCCAGCCCACCCGCCAGGCGCGCGTCGAGCTCGACCGCGCGCACGCGGCCGAACCGCGCCAGCAGCGGGCGGGTGAGCGCGCCGCGACCGGGACCGATCTCCAGCACCCGCGGCGGATCGTCCGCGAGCGCCGCGACGATTGTGCGCGCCGTCACCGCATCGCGGAGGAAGTGCTGACCGAGGCGCTGGCGCTGCGTGCGCACGTTGCTACAATAGCCGCGTTTTGCGGTCCCGCGCACGCCGGCGGGGCCGGTTTTTCCTGGTGCGGCCGGCCGCGGCACGCACGCGGAATTGGCCGGCGGCGGGCGCGGTTGTCGTCAGGCGCATCCCGGTCCGGACCGGCCGGGAGCGGGAATGGGGGAGTGATGGCTGGGAAAGTCACCGAGATCACCGACACCAACTTCGATACCGTCGTCAGCAAGAGCGACCGGCCCGTGCTGGTGGACTTCTGGGCGGTGTGGTGCGGCCCGTGCCGTACGATTGCGCCGCACGTGGAGGCGCTTGCCGATGAGTTCGATGGCAAAGCCACTGTCGGCAAGCTCGACGTGGACAAGAGCCGCGACACCGCGATCAAGTTCGGCATCCAATCAATTCCGACGCTGCTCTTCTTCAAGGGTGGCAAGGTCGTGGACCGCGTCATCGGCGCGGTTGACAAGAAGGTGCTGAAGGAGAAGCTGACCGCGCTCCTGTGAAGCAAAGCGGCGCAGGGGCGCGATCATGGTGACGCTGCGACGCAGCCGGCTCAAGCCCACGCCGTGCGACCCGACCTCATCCAGCTATGCGGTGATTGCCCAGCCGAGCGCAGCGCTCTCCCCGCGTCAATCGCGGACCGCGGTTGGCCGGGCGCCGTGGGATTGCTGCGCCACGGCAGGGCAGCTCTCACCATGACGGAAACGCTGCACACCGTTGCCGGGCCGCGTGGCGCGATCGCGTACCAGCGCTCGGGCGACGGGCCTGGGCTGTTGCTGCTTGCAGGCCTTGGCTCACGGGCGCGGCTATGGGGCGAGCTACCGCGCCTGCTCTCCGATCGTTTCACCGTGCTGGCGCCCGACAACCGCGGCGTCGGCGGCTCTCGCGGCGGCGATGCCTTCACGCTCGCCGGCGCGGCCGACGACGCGGCGCTCGTGGTCGCCGATGCCGGCTTCGGCGCGACCGGCGTCATCGGGGTCTCGATGGGCGGCCTGATCGCCTGCACCCTGGCCGTCCGCCACAGCGTCGCGGTCGAGAGGCTCGTGGTGTGCTCGTGTGGCGCGCGATTGACGGCGGCGCACCGGCGGGTGCTGCGCTTCTTCGAGCTCGCCTTTACGCGTCTGCAGCCTGCAGAAGCCGCAGAGGCGCTGATGGCGTTCGCGTTCGCAGGCGAGTTCGCCGATAAGTATCCCGGCTTCGTGGACCAGGCGGCCAAGCTATGGACGCTCGAGCCAGATGACCTGCCCGGAGCGCTGCAGCAGCTCACCCATCTCAAGGGCGGCTGGGACTTGCGCCCCGTCCTCGGACGCATCGCCTGCCCGACGCTCGCGCTCGCCGGCGAGCTCGACCCGCTCGTTCCGGCCGCCGCCACGCGGGAGCTTGCCGCGGCGATCCCAGAGGCGCGCTACCACGAGGTGCCGGGCGCCTCACACTCGGTGCTGGCCGAGGGCGGCGCTGCCCTGCTCAACGAGGTCATCGAGTTCCTGTCAACCTAGGAGTTGCCGGAAAGCTGCGGCCTCGCAAGCGGCGTCGAGCAGCGGCGCATTAGATCGGTGCTGGAGTATCGTGGACCGATGCGCGACAACGAAGTCGGCCATGACTGCGAGCAGCGTTCCAGCGACATTGAGCCCGGTCTTGCGGAACTGCAGCAGCGGCTCGCCGCCGATATCGCAGCGGTGCTGGCTTCGATCGGCACGGTCACCCAGGCGCAGACGGACTGGCGGCCCGTCGAGGGACGCTGGTCGGTCGGCGAGGTGCTCCATCACCTCGTGCTGTCCAACCGCTTGTTTGCTCTGGCGGTGAGGACATTGATCGAGCGCGGCAAGGGGGCGGGGCTGGTCGCGCGTGCGGGCTCGCGGCGGACGTGGCCACGTCTGCGCTCAATTGCGGACGTGAGCACGCTCGGGCCGGTGAAGCACCCCGACCGCGTCACCCCAGCGCACGGGCTGCCGATCGAGGCGTTGCGAATGGACCTGAGTGCGAGCCACGGCGCCGTGGCGGAGCAGATCCCAGAGCTTGCCGGCCTCGACCTTGAGGTGCTCCGCCTAGCGCACCCGCTCGGGTTCGAGCTCAACCTCTTTCACTGGGTCGACATCGCCGGCGCGCACGAGCAGCGCCACCTGCGTCAGATCGAGGCGATCATGGCCGAACCGGGATTTCCGCGTGCCGGCGAGGAGCCTCTCCGGTAAAACGCGCGTCGCGCTTGCTCCGCCGCGCGGCAGCCCTTGTGTCGAGGAACCGCAACTCCGTTGCCACGAGATCAGGCAGCGACGCGGGCCCGACGGGCCGCGGGGACGCACGAGGGAGCGGGAAAAGAGGCTCCCCGCTCCCTCGAACCGTTGCGGTCACTTCACCGGATAGGCGGGGCGCGGCGCGAAGGTGAACGGCTTCTCCTTGATCTGCCTCAGCAGCACCTCGATCGCCTTGTCGAGCTGGACGTCCTTTCCGGCGGAGGCTGAGGCCGGATCGTTGTCGAGCAGGATGTCGGGGTCGACGCCGTGGTTCTCGACCAGCCACTTGCCCTCACGCCCCCAGAATGCGTTGTTGGACTGCTCGACGCGGCCGTTGTCGACGGTGCGCTGTGTGTTCAGGATACCGACGAGCCCACCCCACGACGGTACCCCGATGATGGTGCCGAGCTTCTCGGCCTTGAAATGCTCGAGGAACGCCTCGCCGTCCGAGCCGTTGTACTCGTTTGTGAGCGCCACCAGAAACGCCGTCGAAGTCGAGCCCGGGTAGCGGAACGGCGTCATGTTCCTGAGCACGTTGTACGCGACCATCTTGCGCTCGAGCTTGTCGATGAGGAAGTACTCGGTCCAGCCGCCGCCGTTGCCGCGCACATCGATGATGAGCCCCTTCTTGTAGCGGAAGGCGCGCCAGAACTTGTCGAACTGAGCCACGTTCTCGCCGCCCATAGCGGTGATGTGCATATAGCCGACCTCGCCGTTGCTCGCTTTGAGCACCTTCGCGATGTTGTCGGCAAGCCACCGGTTGTAGCGCAGGTTGTACTCCGAGCGCACGGGCTCCACGTCGAAGGTGCGCGCGCCGGCGGCTTCAGGCTTCGCGTTCACCGTGAGCCTGACCTTCTGCCCCTTCACGACCTGCAGATACTTGTACGGGTTGTCGGGCGCCTTGATCTCGCGGCCGTTGATCGCGACGAGGTAGTCGCCCTCCTTGAGCTCGATGTCGGGGCGCACCAGCGGCGCAACGAGATCGCGGTTGTACTCGGTCGGCCCGTAGATCGTTGCGAAGCGATACAGGTTCCCGGCGCCGGGAACGAGATCGGCGCCCAGCAGCCCCGTGTATGCCGTGATCTCGGGCAGCTTCTGCGGGCCGAAGTCGCCGCCGCTGATATAGGTGTGCGAGACGCACAGCTCACCCACCATCTGCGACAGGAGCCAGTTGAGCTCGCCGCGCGAGGAGAGCTCGGGGACGAACGCCCGGTAGGTGTCGCCGATCTTCTTCCAGTCGCGCCCGTGCATGCCCGGGTCGTAGAAGAACTCGCGGTACCAGCGCCAGGTGTCGTTGAAGACCTGCAGCCACTCCTGGCGCGGCTGAACGCGGCACGCCATGCGCTCGAGGTTGAGCTTGTCGCCGAGCGACTTGGCGCTGTGCATCTTCGCGACCGTGCTCACCGTGTAGCTGTTCCCCTTCTTCACGATCGCGTGCTCGCGGTTGGGCGACAGCCGCCAGTCGGCGATTGTCCCCTCGATTGTGGTCTCCTTCTGCGCCGCGACGTCGAAAACGTGCAGCGTCCAGGTGTCGCGCCCCGATGGCGTGAAAACCTGCTCGATCACGTCATCGGTGAAGGTGTCGGACGAGGCCCAGGTGACGAGCCCCTTACCCGCTTTGAGGTAGAAGTAGTTGCCCGGCTTGACCGGGGCTGGGAAGATGCGGCTGCCGATCCCGTCGATGTCAATGCGGAAGGAGTCTGCCTTCTTGTCGTCCTTCTTGTCGTCCTTCTTGTCGGCCTTGTCCTCCTTGGGCGGCTTCTCGAATGGCGGCTTCTGCCCCGCCTTGAGTTGCACCGCCATGACCTGCACCGGGGCGGGGACGACGTGATCATCCTCGAAGATGTCGAGGCGCACATCGAAGTTCCGGTACGAGAGGAAGTAGAGCAACTCGCCGTTGGCGTCGAACGAGGGGTTCATGCAGTCATAGAACTCGTCGGTGATGGGGATGGTCTTGTTCTGCTCGAGGTTGTACAGGAAGATCCGGTTGTTGCGATTGAACTGCACGAACGAGTAGACGATCCACTTGCTGTCCGGTGACCACGAGTAGTCCGCAACCTCCCAGTACCACTCGTCGTTCTTCATCTGATTCGAGGTCGCGAAGGTGGTCACCTTCTTGCTCGCCACGTCGACGTAGAAGAGAGCGAAGTCCTTGTTGCCGAACAGGATCTTGCTGCCGTCCGGCGACCACTCGAGGTGGTAGGCGGTGCGATCGAGGTCGGTTGTGAGCTGCTCCGCAGGCTTTTCGCCGAAAATGTCCTGAACCCAGATCTGGTACTCGCCGGTGCGGTCGGAGTAGTACGCCACCCGCTTCCCATCCGGTGAGATCTGCGGCATGCGCTCGCGCACGCCTGGCGAGTCGGTGAGGTTGCGCGTCGGCTGGGTGTCGTCCTCCGGCACCACGAAGATATCGCCGCGTGCCTCGAATGCCGCGATCTTTCCGTCGTTCGAGACCGACATTGCCTGAATGTATTCGGTCGGGTTGATCGTGCGTTCGGCAAGCTGCCAGCGGTCGCTTGGGACTTCGACCTTGAGCTCGCGCACCGCACGAGACGCGACGTCGAGGACGTTGAGCATGCCCGCATGGAGGAAGACGACGCGGGCGCCGTCGCTTGATGGCTGCTGCACATCAAAGTCGTCGTACCGGGTGACCTGCTCGACCTTCTTGGTCGCGAAGTCGTAGGTGTAGAGATTCGCGATCCCCTTCGGGCCCCTGTCGGAAATGAAGTACATCTCCTTGCCGATCCACATCGGGTAGGCGTTTTTGCCGACGTAGTCGGTAAGGGCCTGGAATGCGTTGGCCTTGAAGTCGTAGAGCCAGATGTCGGTGTACTGCCCACCCTTGTAGCGCTTCCAGTAGTACTCCTCGTTGCCGCGCCGGTTGTAGACCATCTTCGTGCCGTCGGCGTTGAACGAGCACAGCATGCCGCGGTCCACCGGAAGCGCCTCGAGCGGCCCTCCCTGCGTGCTGACCGAGAACAGCCTGGTAATCGGTCGGAAGGTATTGAGGTGGGAGGAACGGACGATGACGCGACTGCCGTCCGGCGTCCACGCGACTGGTTGCACGACCATGCCCGTGTAAGTCAGGCGCTGCGGCATGCCGCCGCCGATTGGCATCGTGTACACGCTCGGCGCACCGTCGTAGCTTGCGGTGAACGCGACGGTCGTGCCGGCGGGCGAGATCTTGGCGGCGTACTCGGCGCCCGGGTGGCTGGTCAGGCGCACCGCCTCGCCGCCCTTGACCGAGACGCGCCAGAGATCGCCCTCGTAGCTGAACACGATCGTGTCGCCGTGAATATCCGGGAACTGCATGAAGCGCGCCGGCGTGCCCGCCACTGCGACCACGGCGGCCAGTAGCGCACACGCCGTTAGCATGAATGTCTTTCGCATCGCTCCTCCTTCGTCCCCAACGATACGCCACCCAAACGGTGATGGTTGCACTCCGAGGTCGGAAGCGGCGCAAGTGCCGGCCGTGATCGGGTGCGGCCAAGTTCCGCTAGAGTGGCAGGGTGCGTGCACGGCTGACCCGGGGAGTGCTCGCGGTGGTCGGCGTTTTCGCCGCCGGCATGGTCGGCTACCGCCTCATCGAGGGCGCCGGCTGGTGGGATGCCTTCTACATGACCGCGATCACGATCACGACCGTCGGCTACCGGGAGGTGTTCCCCCTCTCGCACGCCGGTCAGGCTTTTACGGTGGTCCTTCTGCTCGCCGGCCTCGCGGTTCTCCTGTTCGTCCTGACCGAGGTCGGCCGGAGCGTGCTGGAAGGTGAGCTCGAGGCCGTCTTCGGCCAAGCCCGGAGGTTGCGAATGATCGGCAGGCTTTCCGGACACGAGATCGTCTGCGGCTGGGGTCGCATGGGCCAGGCGGTCGTGGCGGAGCTGCGCCGCGCCCGGCGCGACGTGGTGGTCGTCGAAACCAATCAGGACAAGGTGCAACGCCTGCAAGCGCAGGGGGTCCCGGTTGTGCGGGGCGACGCGACCAGCGAGAGCGCGCTGCGTGAGGCGAGCATCGAGCGCGCCCGCGGCCTCGTGGCGTGCCTCAACGACGACGCCCACAACGTCTACACCGTGCTCACCGCCCGCTCCCTCAACCCGCGCCTATTCATCGTCGCGCGTGCCGGCGAGGAGGGCGCCGAGGCGCGCATCCAGCGCGCAGGCGCTGACCGCGTCGTCAGCCCCTACCAGCACGGCGGCGTGCGGCTGGCGCACGTGCTGATGAAGCCGACGGTGGTAGACTTCCTCGACTTCTCGCTCGCGTCCGGCGACGTCGGCCTCGAGCTCGAGCAGGTGCGCGTGAGCACCACCAGCCCGCTCATCGGGCGCTCGCTCGGGGAGCTCGACTTGCGCCACCGCTGCGGCGTGGGCGTCGTCGCGGTACGGCGCGGCGAAACGCTCGCGCCCAATCCGGAGGCCGCGTTCCGGCTGGCGGATGGCGACGTGCTCGTGGTGCTGGGTACGCGCGACCAGATCGCCAACTTCGAGAACGTGGTGTGCGCCATGATTGCCGGTCCGGAGGCCTGAGATGCGCTTGTGCCGATTCGACGACGCCGAGACGCCGCGCTGGGGCCTGATCGAGCGTGACGAGATCCGTCCCCTTGCCACGTCGCCGTGGCAGGGCCTGAAGGTGCTCGGGCCCGCCGTGCCGCTCACGCAGGCGCGGTTGTTGCCGCCGTGCGAGCCCTCGAAGATCGTGGCCGTCGGCCTGAACTACCGTGCCCACGCCGCCGAAATGGGGAAGGAGTTGCCGCGCGAGCCGCTCCTGTTCCTCAAGGCGCCGTCAGCGCTGCTGCCACCGGGCGGAAGCGTGGTGTTGCCGCGACAGTCGGCCCGCGTCGAGCACGAGGGCGAGCTCGCGCTCGTGATCAGCAGACGAGCGGCGCACGTTCCAGCCGTGCAGGCGCTCGAGCACGTGCTCGGCTGGACCTGCCTCGACGACGTCACCGCCCGTGACATCCAGCGCCAGGAGAAGGTGTATGCCCGCGCCAAGGGATTCGACACCTTCTGCCCGGTCGGCCCGTGGCTCGAAACCGAGATCGCAAACCCGCAGGCCCTGGCGCTCGAGCTACGCGTCAACGGCGTCGTGCGCCAGCGCGGCGCGACCGCCGATATGATCTTCTCGGTGGCCGAGATCATCGCGTTCGTGTCGGAGATCATGACGCTGCTGCCCGGGGATCTGATCACGACCGGCACCCCGCCCGGCGTCGGCGCGCTCGTGGCCGGCGACAGCGTCGAGGTCGAGATCGCCGGCATCGGCATCCTCCGGCATGCGGTGGTTGCCCCCTAGCCCGCCGGCAGCACCACAGCCTGCAGACGGATCGGCAGCATGCCTCACACGCGCGGGCTCCGGTGCAGCGTGCCGGTTCTCGTCGCGACGCGGGCGGACGCGCGTGGGAGCCAACTCGCTTGACGCCCGGCCGGGAGGTTGCTATTTTTCCTTCCCGCCCGCGCCGGCGGGCGATGAGCGGGAATAACTCAGCGGTAGAGTGCGACCTTGCCAAGGTCGAAGTCGCGGGTTCAAATCCCGTTTCCCGCTCCACCTGATCATTCCCCGGGGGGCTTTGCGGCCCCCCGACCTTTCTTCCCGGCTTCCCGGCCGCTCCGGGAGCCGACAGCGCTAGACTGTTTATTAGCCGGCGGGGCTCTCGTTGCTGCGAACGGGCTGGGCCGCCGGCCCGTGGGGGAACGACGGTGAACCAGGGATCGACCACAGTCCTCACGATCTCGCGGCAGCTTGGCAGTGGCGGTTCGTTCATTGGCCAGGACGTCGCGCGCAGGCTTGGGATGCGCTATGTGGACCGGGAAATCCTGCAGCGTGCGGCGGCCGAGTCCGGCCTCGCGGAAGGCGACCTCGAGGCCGCCGATGAGCGGGCTGCCGGCTTCTGGCACGCGGTCAGTCACCTGCTCACCTCCGGAGCGGCCGAGGCGCCGTACGCCGCGCCGGCAATCTCAGCGACCTACGAGGAGGGTGTTTTCCAGCTCGAACAACGGGTCATCCGTGAGATCGCGGACCGGTTCGACTCGGTGATCGTCGGCCGCGCGGGGTATCACGTGCTCGCGGAGCATGCCGGCGCGATCCACATCATGGTGCACGCTCGCATGGAGTGGCGCGTGGCGCGAGTCATGGAGGTTTTTCGCGTCACGGACCTGCGCACGGCGCAGGAGATGGTGGAGCGTTCGGATCGCCAGCGCGCCCGCTTCATCCGCGCTGTCACCGGCAGGCACTGGACCGATGCCCGGGCGTTCGACCTCTGCATTGACACGAGCACGACAGGCCTCGATACGGCCACCGGCCTCGTGGTCGCCCTGGTTTCGAGCCGCAAGGCAGCCACCGGATCTGCTGGGAATAAGCCTTCTGGCTAAGCGTTGTGGGGTCGCGCATCAATGCACGAGGCCGTAGGATTCGAACGCCCAGGCTGCCGTCGGTTGCCTGGAATGAGCGACGGCAGATCGGGTTTTGTCTCATGGTGCTGCGCGCCGTCGCCGTGAAACGCGCCGGCGCGCACAACGTTGTAACACGCGATGAGGAGACTACGAGATGACCGCAGCGCACACTCATGACGCAGCCGCGAGGCGCTTACGAGGCTGGACAGCGGCGCTCGCCCCCGTGTTGGCAATTGCCACGCTCGCCGCAGCCGCGACGGCGCAGACCACGCCAGGCCAGGTGCCAGGCGAGCTCACCCTGGTCGCTGCCCTGCGGGAGATTGCCGCCAACTCTTCCGCAGCAGTCGCCGCCGGCCTCGAGGTCGAGTCGGCCCGGGAGAACACCAAGCGCACTCAGGCCTCGTACTACCCGACCGTGTCGCTGGACGCGGGGCATGTGAATCGGGACCATGAAGTGGTCGCGAAGTTTCTCACCCTTTCGGCCTCCGAGCTCGAGCGCGACTTCTTCACCGGCGAGATCGACGCCACCGAGCTGCTCTGGGATGGCGGCCGGCGTTCCTCCGGCGTCAAGGCCGCGCGCAGTCTTGAGGGCGCGGCCGCAAAGCGCGGCGAGGCCAGCGTCCGTTCCACCCAGCTTGAGGGCTTGAAGACGTACCTGCAGATCTTGGTCTTGAAGGCGCAGCGGCTCGTCGTTTCCCAGCGGACCGCGAGCCTGCAGGATCACCTGCGCGAGGTGAAGGACCTCTTCGAACAGGGCGTCGTCGCCCGCAACGACTTGCTTGCAACCGAGGTGCGGCTGCGCACCGTCCAGGACCAGAGCAGCCAGCTCGACAACGTCGAGGCGGTCGCCGCACAGGCGCTCAACCGGCTTCTGGGGCGCAACCCGTCCGACCCACTCGCGCTTCCCGGCGCGTTGCCCTCGCCGCCGCCGCTTTCCGTCAGTCCGGACGAGCTCAAGCGGCGCGCGGTCGAAAGCAACCAGCAACTGCTCGCGCTCCGGGCTCGCGCTGCGGCGGAGCAGGACGCGGTCGAGCTGCGCAAGGCGGACAGCTACCCGACCGTGATCGCGCAGCTCTCCCACACCTACCAGCAGAACCAGTACCTGGTTTACCCGAACGCCAACATCCTCTTCTTCGGTCTCAACTGGCAGGCCTACGACGGCGGCGCTCGCAAGGCAAGCGTGCGTGAGGCGCAGCTCGCCGTCGCGAAGACGGCGCAGGAGATCGTTGACCTCGAGCGCCAGCTCCAGATCCAGGTCGAGCAGGCCTACCGCGACTACCAGCAGGCGCTCAAGGAGGCCGCCACCGCCGAGACCAACGTCCAGGCGGCGGTCGAGAACCTCCGTATCGAGGAGGATCAGTACAAGGCTGGCCTTGCGCGCACGACCGATGTCCTCGACGCGGAGTCGGTCCTCGCGGACAGCCGTTTCTCGCTCGTCAACCAGCACTACAACGCCTACGTCAAGCAGGGCGTGCTCCTCACCGTCAGTGGCGAGGACCTGCCCACGTTCTTCGCCACCGTGACCCCCGGAAGACTGGAGCACTGACATGGCCAAAAAGTGGATCAGCCTCGCGGTCATCCTCCTGGTTGTGGCCGTCATCGTCGTCGCCGGCTACCGCTATTGGAGGCATTCGCAGGTACACCCGAACACGGACGACGCCTACGTTCGCGGCGATGTCTTTTCGGTTGCGTCGCGTGTCCCTGGCACGTTGCTCACTGTCGAGGTGATTGAGAACCAGCTCGTCAAGAAAGGGCAGGTGATCTCGACGCTCGACCCGCGTGACTTCGACGCCCAGATCCAGCAGGCGAGCGCGGCGCTCGACGAGGCGCGCTCGATGCTCGCGACGAACCGCGCGCAAATTGCCCAGGCGAAGGCCAAGGCGAATGCAGACAGAAGCCGCCTGGAGCTCGCACGCATAAACCTTCAGCGTTTCTCCGAACTGTACAGCCGGTCGTCGGCGCCGAAGCAGCGCCAGGACGATGCCGTCTCTGCCGAGCAGGTAGCGTCAGCGGAGGCTGCCGCATCGCAGCAGGCGCTCGCCGCCGTCGAGGCCAACCTCGTCGTAGCTGGGCAGCGTGTCAAGCTGCAGGAGGTCAGGCTCGCCGACGCCGAGCTCACGCGCTCGTACTGCACCATCGTCGCGCCCAGCGACGGCGTCGTCAGCAAGAAGAGCGCTGAGGTCGGCCAAGTGGTTGCGCCGGGGCAGCCGCTGTGCGCCGTGGTGCCGCTTGAGGGTGACCACATCTGGGTCGAGGCCAACTTCAAGGAGTCCGAACTGCGCCGCATCCAGCCGGGCCACCCGGCGACCTTCTCCACCGACGTGAACCCGAGCCGCACCTACCACGGCTGGGTCGAGAGCCTCTCCGCCGGCACCGGCGCCGCCTTCTCCCTGCTGCCGCCTGAGAACGCCACCGGCAACTGGGTCAAGGTCGTGCAGCGCCTGCCAGTACGGATCAAGATTGACCCGCAGAGCAACGCCGACCATTCGCTCCGCTTGGGCCTCTCGGTCCACGTAGAGGTGGACACGCTCGTCGAACCGAGGACGCTGCCGGCGCGGGCGGGGACCAAGACAGCGAGCTAGCGCCGCGCGCGGCACCGACGGCCACCATGAAGACGACGAGCAAGTACCTCATCGCCTTCACCTCCATGCTCGGTACCTTGATGGAGGTCGTGGACACGTCCGTGGCCAACGTGTCGCTGCCGCACATGCAGGGGACGTTCTCGGCCGGGGTGGACGAAATCACCTGGGTCATCACGTCCTACCTCGTCGCCAACGCCGTCATCCTCCCGATTACAGGGTGGCTGGCAAACTACTTTGGCCGGAAGCGCTTCTACCTCTGGTGCCTGGCCCTGTTCACGCTCGCGTCGCTGGGCTCGGGCGCGGCGCCTACGCTGCCGTTCCTGGTGGCGATGCGCGTGCTGCAGGGGTTTGCCGGCGGCGCCATGGTTCCGATGTCGCAGGCGATCCTGCTCGAGGCATTCCCCAAGGAGGAGCACGGCAAGGCGATGGCGCTGTTCGGGGTCGGCGTCGTTTTCGGCCCGATCATCGGCCCCACCCTGGGCGGCTGGATCACCGACAACTGGGGCTGGCCGTGGGTGTTCTACATCAACATCCCGGTCGGCCTCCTGGCTATGATCCTCGGCCTGCTCCACATCAGCGACCCCTCTCACCTCAAGCGGCCCGAGGGCCGGGTGGACTACTGGAGCTTCATCTTCATCTGCCTCGGACTCGGCAGCCTGGAGGTCGTGCTCAACCGCGGCCAGCGCTACGACTGGTTCGAGAGCAACTTCATCAAGCTCTTTGCCCTTGCCGCCGCGCTTGGGATTGCACTCTTCATCTGGCGCTCGCTCACTGCCGAGAGGCCGCTCGTGGATCTACGCGTGTTCAGGAACCGCTCGTTTGCCTCGGGCACCGCGCTCATGTTCCTGCTTGGCTTCGGGCTGTTCGGCTCGTTCACCATGCTGCCGCTCTACGTCCAGCAGCTCATGGGCTACACCGCCACCTGGGCCGGCCTGGTGATCTCGCCCGGCGGGATCGCGTCCCTGTTCGCCATGGGCATCGTCGGCGCGCTCGTTGGCAAGGTGGACGGGCGCTTCCTCGTCACCTTCGGTGCACTCCTCAACATTGCCGCGCTCTGGGTGCTGCGCGACCTGAACCTCCAGGTCGACTTCTTCCACGTGACGCTGTCGCGGCTCGTGCAGGGGTTTGGCCTCGGCTTCCTGTTCGTACCGATCACCGCGGCCGCGTTCTCGCAGCTCAGACCGGAGCAGATCGGCCAGGGCACCGGCCTCTTCAACCTGCTTCGCAACGAGGGTGGCTCGGTCGGCATCGCGATGGCCGCCACCGTGCTTTCCCGCCATGGCCAGCTTCATCAGACCCTTCTTGCCGACCACGTATCACGCTTCAGCCCGATCGTGCAGAACCGCCTCGCCGAAACGGCGCACGGCGTTTTCGCCGTGTCCGGCCTCGACCCGACCTCGACCCAGGCGCTCGCACTGCGGATGATGTATGGCCAAGTGCAACAGCAATCGTTCGTGCTCGCCTACCTGGACGTGTTTCGAATGCTGATGCTCGCCTTCGTGCTCTTTCTGCCGTTTATCCTGCTGCTCGGAAGCGCCAGGGGCGCGCGCGCTCGTGGCGGGCACTGAGGCGACCGTTGAGCCATTGCGGGTGACGAGCGCAACTCGCAAGCTGGTAACGAGTTCCATGCGTCATTCCGTCGGAAGAGGGCGCCATCTCAGGAACTCCGTCGTTGACACCCTGTTGGGTCGCGACTAGACTTTCCGGCGCGGTGACGTAGCCAAGTGGTAAGGCAGGGGCCTGCAAAGCCCTCATTCGGCGGTTCGACTCCGCCCGTCACCTCCACCACGCGATCCAAGCTCGGGAAATAGACCTGATGACGCGCACCGCACACCTCACTGTGCTCGCCGTGCTCGCCGTCGTACCGCTGCGTGCGGCCGAGAGCGCGCCGACCCAGCCCGAAGCCGCGTGCTGCCTGAAGACCATGAACGCGCGGGGCACGCCCTCGAAGCCGCGCCGCACATGACTCTCGAGCCCTAACAACGCGCCGGGGTCGTTAGTAGGGACAGGCGGCGCGTGCGAGCGACTAGAATGGCGTCGCATGGGAACGAGACCACCGCGGCTGGACGACTCGATGGGGCTGCCGATCGCCAGGATGCCGGAGGAAACGCGTTCCAGGCTGGGCGCGTTCCTGCGCACTCGTTTCATCACCGGCTTGCTCGTTATGTTCCCCATCGTGGTGACGATCTTCTTCGGCCGTTTCTTCTTTGATCTTATCGACCGCTGGGCTGATCCGATCAGCCGACGTCTCTTCGACCGGGTCGTACCCGGCTTCGGCGCCGTGATCTTCATCCTCGCCGTCTTCCTGCTCGGAATGCTCGCCCACAACGTGATCGGACGCCGCGTGTTGCGTCTCGGTGACCGCCTGTTCGCCCGCATCCCCGTGCTGCGCCCGATTTACCGCGGCGCGCGCGAAGTCACGCGCGCCATCGGCCGCGACCGGACGGCAAGCTTCAGCCGCGTTGCGCTCATCCCGTTCCCGAACGAGAGCGTTTGGAGCGTCGGGTTCATCACCGGCGAGTTCGACGAGCGCACCGCGGCCGGCACGCAGCACATGGTGACGGTGTTCATGCCGACGTGCCCGAACCCGACCACGGGCTTCTTCCTCGTCTACCCGGTCACGGCGCTCAAGTCCACCGATCTCTCGGTCGAGGAGGCGCTAAGAATGGTGATCTCGGGCGGCCTCGTGGGCGCGGTGCAGGATCGCCTCTTCCCCGGCTCGCGCCCGCAGGCTGGGGACTCACGGTGACGGCGCGCCGGCAGACGGGCCGCGGCCACGCCGCGGCGGTGGACGCGGCGCTTGCGGCCGCCTACCCCGACGCTACCTGCGCGTTGGACTTCCGCAGCCCATTTGAGCTGCTGGTGGCCACGATCCTCTCGGCGCAGTGCACCGACGGGCGCGTCAACACGGTGACACCCGCGCTCTTCGCGCGCTTTCCCGATGCCGCCGCGCTGGCGCAGGCTGAGCTTCCTGAGCTCGAGACGCTCATCCGCAGCACCGGCTTCTACCGCAACAAGGCCAAGGCGCTGCTCGGCATGGCGCGCGCCGTCGTGGAGCGGCACGGCGGCGAGATCCAGGCGGACATGAACGCGCTCACGCAACTGCCGGGCGTCGGGCGCAAGACCGCCAATGTGATCCTCGGCACGGCGTTCGGCCGGGCCGTCGGCGTCGTGGTGGACACGCACGTGTCTCGCGTCTCACAGCGGCTGGGCCTGAGCCCGGAGCACGATCCCGAGCGCATCGAGCAGGACCTCATGCGCCAGTTCCCGCAGAGCTCCTGGATCGCGCTCGGCCATCGCCTCATCCTGCACGGGCGCCGGGTGTGCACGGCGCGCACACCCGCGTGCGCGCGCTGCCCACTCGAAACCGTGTGCCCGAAGGTGGGCGTGTGATCGTTGCCCTCGGCACGACGCGAGCGCCCAAGATCGCCGGCGTACGCGCGGCGCTCGACCTGCTGGCGCGCACAGGCTGGCCCGCCGAGGAGGTCACGCTCGCGACGGTGGACGCGCGCAGCGGCCAGGGCGACACGCCCGTCGGCGACGCTGCGATCCTCGCCGGCGCGCGCACCCGCGCCCGGTCGGCGCTCGCCGCCACGCCGGGGGCGCACCTCGCGCTCGGCCTGGAGGGCGGCGTCGTGGTGATCGGCGAGCGTCCCCTTCAGGCAGTGCTGCGCAACTGGGTGGTCGCCTGGGACGGTGAGCGCGAGGGCATCGGGGCCAGCCCCAGTCTCCTACTGCCGCCGGAGCTTGCGGCGCCGGTGCTCTCAGGTGAGGATCTGGCGCCGGCCATCGACCGTTACGCACGGCAGCACGACGTGCGCTCTCGCCAGGGCGCGTTCGGGGTGCTTACGCGCGACCTCATCACGCGCGCGGACGCCTACGCGCAGGCGGTGGTGGCAGCGCTCGCGCCGTGGTACAACGGCGCACGGGAGGCGTGAATGCAGCCGCGCTATCAACCGAGCGGAGAGATCGAGGCGATCACCGGCAGCATGTTCTCGGGCAAGTCCGAGGAGCTGATCCGGCGGCTCCGGCGCGCGATCATTGCCAAGCAGCGCGTCCAGGTGTTTAAGCCCGACGTTGACAACCGCTTCGCCAGCGCACAAGTGGTCTCGCATTCGCGCTGGCGTTTGGAGGCGGAGCGGGTCGCGAAGGCGGCCGACATTCTCGCGCGTGTGGACCCGCGCACCGAGGTTGTTGGCATCGACGAGGCGCAGTTCTTCGACCAAGATCTGGTCAGGGTGTGCGGCCATCTTGCCGACCTGGGCAAGCGCGTGATCGTGGCCGGTCTGGACATGGACTTCCGCGGCCAGCCCTTCGGGCCGATACCGGAGCTGCTTGCGGTCGCCGAGTCGGTGGAAAAGGTGCACGCGATCTGCGCGCGCTGCGGCGCGCCCGCGTCCTACACGCAGCGCCTGTCGCAGGCGCAGGAGCAGGTCGTGGTTGGCGCCGCCGACATCTATGAGGCACGCTGCCGTAAATGCTTCGAGCCCGGCGGTCCGGGCCAGGCCCCGGAGCTCTACCCGCCGGACGAGGACTCCGAGTAGGATCGCTTTCTACGGCCTCGCAACCAGCATCACGGCGAAGCCATCGTGATCGCCGGTCGTGACTCCGCCATCTCCGCTGAGGGCGTTGTGCATTGGCACGAGGCCGGTGAACTTGTACTCGGTGTGCAGGTGCAGACGGCGGGCGAAGTCATCGCGCGCCCGATCAAACGAGACGTACCAGTGTTTGATTTTCGGCCGCGACTCGACCTTCTCACGGCTGAAGGCGCCGATGAAGAGCCATCCGCCCTCCACCCGGTTCGGACCGAAGATACGGCCGTGATTGTTGGTGAGTTCGAATGGCTCGTTCGAGAACGCGCGGTGCTTGCCGGCCGGAAGCTGCGCGTAGGCGATCCCCGCGATGATGCCTTGGTAGCCGGCGGAGTGGCCCTCACGCGACTCGTAGCCCGCCGCCTTGCTCGCCGCCAGCAGCCGCTGCTCGGCTTCCTCGGCGGAGCCCGCCACCTGGTCCAGCAAGATGACGTTGATCGGCTCGCGCAGGCGCTTGCCGCGGTACGTGCCGCCGAGCCAGTGCGCAGGCTGCAGGCTCGCGTCGAGCATCCATTTGCCGAGCGCGGGCAGACCCGGGGGCTGCCTGAGATCCTGGACCGGGGTCGGCGCGCCCGTAGGGCCAGAGACCGAAATGCTCGTGGCCTGCTGGGTTTGCGCTGCCACGAGCGACGCAAGCGCCGCACCGCACAGCACGATTGCCGCACAGCGTCCCCTCGCCCTCAACTCTTCCTCCCGCGCCCGAGCCCGATCTGCCGCCGGGCAGAATCGCAATCCGACGCCGGCGCTGTCAAGATCCTGCCGCCGCCGCCGGCAAACCTTGACCGCCCCCCGCGACAGGGTTCTAATGCGAGGGTGCCAAGCTTGAATGAACGGCAGTGGCAGCGCTTGCTGCACATCGGCGCCAGCATCGTTCCGGAGGTGACAGGTCTCGACGCCGAAGGTCAGCGGCGTTTTCGCGAGCTTGTCGGCGGCGCGCTCGCGCAGCGGCCGCGCAACATGCAGCGGCAGTTCGCGCTCTTCCTCGGCGTGCTGCAGTGGCTGCCCGCACTGCGTTTCGGCCGCCGCTTCGACCGGCTCGACGCCGCGCAGCGGGATGCCGTGCTGCGCTGGCTCCTCGATGCTCCTGCGATGCGGCTACGCAACGGGTTCTGGGGGCTGCGCACGCTTGTTTTCATGGGCTTCTACGGCCAACCCCAAAGCTGGCCGGCGATCGGCTACCGGCCCTCATTCGACGGGAACCAGCACCTCCATGCGTGAGCGATCGTTCGACGTCGTGATCATCGGCTCGGGCGCTGCCGGCGGCACCGTGGCGAAGGAGCTCAGCTCACTGTGTCGCGAGGGGCTGAGCGTCGCGGTGCTGGAATGGGGTGCGAAGCTGCGCGAACAGGAATACACCGGCCGCGAGGCCGAAATGGCCGACAAGCTCTACTTCGACTCAGGCGGCTTCCTCACCCGCGACCACGCCATGACGCTGGCGTTTGGGCGCGCGTATGGCGGCTCGACCGTCGTCTACACCGGGACGTCACTGGCGCTGCCCGAGACCGTGCTCGCGCGCTGGGGTGTGCCCGGCCTCGAGTTCGCCGACCTGCGCCGGCGCTCGGAGAAGTACCTCGCCGAGAACAACGTCCACCTGCTCCCGGATGCCGACCTCAACGACAACAACCGCCTCTTCCTGGCCGCCTGCCAGAGGCTCGGCTACCGCGTCGAGCAGTTCCCGATCAACGTCAAGGGCTGCCACGGCGCCGGCCTGTGCAATCTCGGCTGCCCCAACGCGGCGAAGCAGGGCACCAACTGCGTGCAGCTTCCCGTGGCCGAGAGCCAGGGGGTCGAGGTGATCACGAACTGCAGGGTCGAGACGATCGGCGAGCGCGAGTGCGTGGCCACCGTCGCAAACCCCTCGTTCGGCGAGCCTTCGCGCTGGCCCGAGGGCCGCTACCGCATCCGCGCCAAGGCGGTCGTGGTGGCGGCCGGAGCGGTGAACTCCCCCGCCTTGCTGCTGCGCTCGCAGCTTCCAGTGCGCCTGCCCGCGCTCGGGCGCTATTTCACGACCCATCCCGCGCTCATCCTGGTCGGCGAACACGACCGGCCGATCACGAACTTTTACGGCCACCCCAAGAGCTACTACTGCGATCAGTTCGTCGAGTCGCACGGTTTCCTGCTCGAGACCTGCATGTACTTCCCGTTCACCACCGCCAAGAACCTGATCGGCTTCGGCGCCGTGCACAGCGAGCTGATGCGAAGCATGGACCGGATGCAGATGATCCTGGTGCTGGCGGTGGACCCGGCGCTTGCGGACAACCGCGTCAGCATTGATCGCAACGGCGACCCGGTCGTGGACTACACGCTCAGCGACGGCGTGCTCGACTCCCTCGTCGCTTCGCAGAAAGCCGCGGCGCGCGTTTTCTTTGCCGCCGGCTGCCACCGCGTACACGCACCCGCCGGAGTGAGGTTCTTCCTCACGGCGTCGGAGCGCGACCGGCTCGACGAGCTCATCACCCGCGACGCGTTCAAGCTCGGCAAGGTCTCGATCTCGAGCGCGCACCTGATGGGCGGCTGCCGGATGGGCGGCGGCCCGTCAACTTCCGTTACCGACGCCTGGGGGCAGGTCCACGGCGTGCCGTGGCTGTTCGTCGCAGATGCATCCCTTTTCCCCGCTTCCGCCGAGATCAATCCCTATGTCACGATCATGGCGCTCGCCGACCGCGTCGCGGAGCGGGTGCGGGCGCGCCTGCCGGAGCTGCGCACGGCATGATGACGAGCGGCGCGGCGCTCGTGGTCAAGGCGCTTGAGGATGAGGGCGTCGAGCTCGTCTTCGGCATTCCTGGCACGCACAACATCGAGCTCTACGATGCGCTTGCCCCGGCATCCTTCTGCCCTGGTGCGCCGGTCGCTCGCGACGACATCGCGCTGCTCGCCGCGGGTCAGGCGCCGCGGTACACGTGCGCGGCTGTGTGGTAGGATGTGTGCGGAGGCACACATGGCGACCAACCTCAACATTGATCCTCACCTAATCGAGGGCGCCAAGGCTGCCGGCGGGTTTCGCACCAAGAAGGAGGCGGTCGAAGCGGCGCTGCGCGAGTTTCTGCGCCACCGCGCGTGCTACCAGGCGCTCGACAGCTTCGGCACGTTCGAGTTCGACCGACGCTACAACTACAAGCAGGCGCGAGCCGCCCGGTGAAGGTCTTCGTTGACACCTGTGTGTGGTCGCTGGCGTTCGCTCGACAGACGCCACGCGACACACCCTGCGTGCAGGCCCTCCGCAAGCTCATCGGTGACGGCGAGGATGTCTTGCTCGCGGGTATCGTCCTGCAGGAGCTGCTGCAGGGCCTGCGCTCGCCGCAGCAGGCGACGAAGCTCGCAACGATTCTCGAGCCCTTTGAGCCCATCGTCGCCGACCGAGGCGATCACGAGGCGGCCGCGGCGATCTATCGTGACTGCCGTGCAAAGGGTCTCGCAATCGGCACGGTCGACGCGCTTATCGCCGCGCTGACGATCAGGCGAGAGGCGTGCCTGCTCACCGTCGACGCGGATTTCGAGCGCATGGCGCGCGTCGTCGGCTTGCCGCTGTTCTCCGCTGCTGGCGCCACGCAGCCCGGCAAACGGAGATCGAGGCTGTCATGAGGTCTGGCGCGGCGCTCGTGGTCAAGGCGCTTGAGGACGAGGGCGTCGAGCTCGTCTTCGGCATTCCCGGCACGCACAACATTGAGCTCTACGATGCGCTCGACGCCTCCACGACCGTGGCGCCGGTGCTCGTCACGGACGAGCAGTCCGCCTCCTTCATGGCCGATGGCGTCTCGCGCAGTTCGGGCGTGGTCGGGGTGGCCAACCTTGTGCCCGGCGCGGGGCTCACGCACGCGCTCTCGGGCATCGCAGAGGCCTACCTGGACGGGATCCCGCTCGTGGTGCTCGCGTGCGGCATCCGCGGCGACACCGGCAAGGCGTATCAGCTCCACGACATCGACCAGCTCGCGCTCGTGCGCCCGGTGACGAAGGCTGCCCTGCGGGTCGAGTCGCCGGATGCGATCTACACGAGCGTGCGCGCGGCGTTTGCGCTCGCGCGCGCGGCGCCGGCCGGTCCGGTCGTGGTCGAGATCCCGGCGGAGTACTACCTCCTGCGTCACGAGGCGAGCGAGCCACGCTTTGCGCAGCCGCCGAGCGCGTTGAAAGCATCCGACGCCGAGAGCGCGCGCCGTGCAGTCGAGCTGCTGCGGTCGGCGCAGCGGCCGCTGATCTATGCCGGTTACGGCACGCGCGACGCAACGGCGGCGCTGCGCCAACTCGCCGAAACCCTCGCTGCCCCGGTCGCTACCACGATCCAGGGCAAGGGCGTCTTTCCAGAGCACCACCCTCTCTTCCTCTGGAACGGGCTTGGGGCATCGGCGCCGAGTTTTGTGCGCGAGATTGCCCAGAGGTGCGACGCGATGCTCGCGGTGGGCTGCCGGTTTGGCGAGGTCGGCACCGCGAGCTACGGCTTCACGCCGCCGCCCGCCCTGATCCACGTGGATGTTGCCGCCGAGGTGTTCAACCGCAACTTCCCGGCGGCCGTGACGATCGCCGCGGATGCCGGCGCTGCGCTCACGGCGCTCAACGAGCAGCTCCCGCCCCGCGCGCCCGACGCCGAGCTTGAGGCGGCCATCGCGAGCGGGCACGAGGAGGTCCGCCGCCACTGGCATCGGCAGCAGAGCAAGGATCGGGTCTCGCCCGCGCTGCTGTTCGATACGCTGCAAGCGCTTGCCGGACCCGACGCGATCTTCGTCACTGACAGCGGCAACGGCACCTTCCTCGCGATGGAGCACCTGCGCCTCGACGCTCCCGGCCGCTTCCTCGCGCCGGTGGACTATTCCTGCATGGGCTACAGCGTGCCGGCCGCGATCGGCGCGAAGCTCGCCAACCCCAGCCGCAGCGTCGTCGCGCTGGCCGGCGACGGCGCCCTGCTCATGACCGGCCTCGAGCTGTTGACTGCGGCCGCCTACCGGGCAGGCGTCGTCGTCTGTGTTCTGCGCGACGGTGAGCTTGCGCAAATCGCCCAGTTCCAGCGCACCGCGTTCAATCGCGCCACCGCCTCGGTCCTCCACCCTTTCGAGGTCGAGGCGTTCGCCCGCACCACCGGCTGCCGCTATGTCAAGGTTCCCGACGACAGCATGCTGCGCAGTGGGCTCGAGCATGCGTTCAACCTCGCGCGGGGCGGCACGCCCGTCATGGTCGAGGTCGCGATCGACTACTCGCACATGACCTACTTCACCAGGGGCGTCATCGCCACCAACTTCTGGCGGCTGCCGTGGCGCGAGCGTGTCCGCATGCTCACCCGCGCCGTCGCGCGCCGCATTGTGCGGCGGTGAAGCCGGTCCGGATGCCGGCGACAGCTCGGCGGCCGAGACCGGCCTGACGGAGCGAGGGAGGCATCATGGGCAGCGCCGTGAACGGAAGCAGGGCCAGAGCTCTTTTGCCCGGCAGCTCCTACCCGCTCGGTGCGACGTTGACGCCGGAAGGGGTCAATTTCGCGCTCCTCTCTCGCCACGCCGACGCGGTCGAGCTCGTGCTGTTCGATGACCTGCATGGAGCTCCAACCGAGGTCATCCCGTTCACGAGCAAGGACCGCTTCATCTGGCACGTGTTCGTCCCCGGCCTGAAGGCGGGCCAGCTCTACGGCTACCGCGTGCGCGGCCCCTTTGACCCCGCGCGCGGTCTCCGTTTCAATCCCAACAAGATCCTGCTGGACCCGTACGCCAAGGCGCTCACCGGCAAAGCGCTCAACGATGACAACCTGCTGCTCGCGTACCTTCCGAGCGCACCCGAACACGACCTCACACTCGACACGCGCGACAACTGCCGGGTCATGCCCAAGTGCGTCGTGGTTGATGACGCCTTCGACTGGCAGGAGGACTACGCGCTCTGCGTCCCGCTCGAGCGCCTGCTCATCTATGAGGTTCACCTCAAGGGCTTCACCGCCCACCCGTCGTCGGCGGTCGCCCGGCCCGGGACCTACCTCGGCTTCATCGAGAAGATTCCCTACCTCAAGAGCCTGGGCGTCAACGCGGTCGAGCTGCTGCCCGTGCACGAGCATTACGTCGAGGACTTTCTGCGCGAGCGCGGCTTGACCAACTACTGGGGCTACAACACGCTCGGCTTCTTTGCGCCGGAGTCCTCGTACGCCAGCGGCGCCGACCCCGGCTGCGCCGTGGTGGAGTTCAAGACGCTCGTGCGCGAGCTGCACCGGGCCGGCATCGAGGTCATCCTCGACGTTGTCTACAACCATACCGCCGAGGGCAGCGAGCTGGGGCCGACGCTCTCCCTGCGCGGGATCGACAACCCGAGCTACTACAGCCTCATCGGCCCGCCCGATCAGCCGGGCCGCTACTACCAGAACTACACCGGCTGCGGGAACAGTCTCGACCTGAGCAAGCCCGACGCGATCCGCCTCGTGCTCGATTCGCTGCGCTACTGGGTCCAAGCGATGCACGTGGACGGCTTCCGCTTCGACCTCGCATCCGTGCTCGGACGCGAGGCGGACGGCTCATTCCGCGCCTCGTCCAGCTTCTTCGACGCCGTCTATCAGGATCCCGTGCTCTCGCGCGCCAAGCTCATCGCCGAACCGTGGGACATCGGCACCTACCAGGTCGGCAACTTCCCGGTGGACTGGTCGGAGTGGAACGGACGCTTCCGCGACACCGTGCGGCGCTTCGTCAAGGGCGATGCGGGCCAGGTCCGCGACCTGGGCGCCCGCGTGACCGGGTCGGCCGATCTCTACGGTGACGACGGGCGCAGCGCCTACAACAGCGTCAACTTCATCACCTGCCACGACGGCTTCACGCTCGCCGATCTCGTCAGCTACAACGGCAAGCACAACGAGGCCAATCAGGGGAGCAACCGCGACGGCAGCGACGACAACAACTCGTGGAACTGCGGCGTCGAGGGGCCGAGCGATGATCCCGATGTCCACCGCTTGCGCCGGCAGCTCGCCAAGAACCACGTCTGCCTGCTGCTCTTCTCTGCCGGCACGCCGATGGTGCTCGGCGGCGACGAGTTCCTGCGCACACAGCGCGGCAACAACAACGCCTATTGCCAGGACAACGAGATCTCGTGGTTCGACTGGCGCGAGGTCGAGCGCAACGCCGACTTTCTCGCCTTCTTCCGCAAGGCCGCCGCCCTGCCGTACCGGTTCACGATCCTGCAGCGGCGCAGGTTCTTCCTCGGTCGTGATTCAGACGGCGATGGCGTGCCCGACATTGCCTGGTTCGGCAACAACCTCGACACGCCACGCTGGGATGACGGCGAGTTGCGCACGCTCGCGTATCAGCTCGACGGCGGCGAAGAGATCTCCGCGCTTGGCCACTACCAGCTCTTCATCATCCTCAGCGCCGATCCCGGCCTGCAACCCGTGCGCTTGCCCGCACTCGCCGATGGCATGACGTGGCGCCGCGTGCTTGACACCAGCCTGCCGTCCGGCGAGGACCTCATCGAGTCCGGCCACGAGGTCGCGCTCGACCCTCCCGGCCACTATCTCGCCAGCCCGCGCAGCGTCGTGCTGCTGCTCGGATGCTGAGGCGCCCGCGCCACACGTAGCATCACGCGCCTCAAGGAGCCCCGCGCCGCCCTCGTCCAGGACGGGATTGCGTCGCTTCGCTTGCAGTAACGGAGAGATGCGAGGGCGCAGCTCAACCGCTCGGGAGCATTGTCAGAACCTACGCGAAAGCTAAAGAAAACCTCTGCGAATCCTAGGTGGAACATAAAGCAACCATAAAGACTTAGCTCGTGGCGGACCCGACGCTGCTGGCATGAGAACAGCAGCCCCGGGTGATGCGCACCGAATCGCGGTAGGCCGCCCCACTGGAAGCAGCCCCACACGGCGCGAGGTGCTCTCCGCCGTGGTCAGCATCGGCTTGAGCTGCGCGATTTCCGCCACTCTCCTTGGCGGTACGAGCGCACCGGTCGCCTCCAACGTCGCACACGCGGCCGGGAGAGCGGTTGCACCACCCGTACCCAAGCTCGACGCCAGCATCAGCGGCCCCCTGCGCGCCAGGCTGAGGTCGGCTTTCGACCTGGCGGTGCAGCGCGTGCAGGAGGTCGAAAGCTGCAGTGCGCTTTTCGTTTCGCTTCGACACAACGGTGTAGAGATGCTCCGCAACACGCGCTACTCGGTCGCCGCGGCGGCCATCGCAAGGGATGCCTGCAGCAAGCAGGACATCGTCGCCTTCACAGCCGTTGGCAGTCCCGCGACGCGGGTGTGCCCGAGCTTCCAGCAGCTCCCCCCCACAGCCGCAGCCATGATCCTCCTGCACGAGGCCCTGCACTATGCGGGCCTCCGCGAGCGTCCGGTTCATCCGGACGGATTGTGGCCTGCCGAGATCAACGCGCTGGTCAGAAAGGGCTGCGGTCTTTAGAGCGCCTCTCAGGGCCGGCCGAATGAGTCGGCTGGTGACCACCGGAACCCGCCCGCCCGCCCGGCGGGTCAGCCCAAACCTGGATCCGCCCCCTGGGTGGCACGCGACCGTGCGGCCCCAGCTATAATCCATTCGGCTCTTGAAAAAGGTGTTGTCGTGCCTGAGCTTCGCGATGGCTTTCGTCTCGGCGAATGGCTCGTTGATCCGAGCCTGAACCGGCTCTCGTCCGGCACCGAGGTTCGCCAGCTCGAACCCAAGATCATGGACGTGTTGGTCTGTCTGGCCGAACGCGCCGGGAAGGTCGTCTCCAAGCAGCAGATCATCGACGCGGTGTGGGCGAAGCGTTTCGTCGCCGAGTCGGTGCTTTCCCGGGCGATCGCCGAAATCCGCCGCGCCCTCGGCGACGTGCCCCGAAGCCCACGGTTCCTCGAGACCATCAGCAAGAGGGGCTACCGCCTGCTGGCGCCCGTCGGCCCCGCCGCGCGTGGGACGTCACTCCCGGAAGAAACGGTCTCCTCCTTCCTCGTCCTGATCGGGGACGAGGAGGTTTGGCTCATCGAGGGTGAGAACCTCATCGGTCGCGGGGACGAGGCGCGTGTGCGTCTCGCCTCGCAGAAGGCATCGCGGCGGCACGCGCGGATCGTTGTCACCAGCGGCCGCGCCCTCCTCGAAGACCTGGGCAGCAAGAACGGGACCTGGCTGCGGGGCGCAAAGGTCCTCTCCCCGACCGAGCTCGCCGATGGCGACGAGATCGTCATCGGGCCCGAGGCGTTCATCCTTCACTCGCGTCACACCCGGGGGACAACCCTGACAGACGAGGGGCGGTAACCGGCGTGGAGAGTAAAGCGCCGCCGTCCAGACTTCCGCCACGCACTCGCCCAGGCCCGGCCTGGTTTGAGCCGCCGTGCGGCCGCAAGCGGAGCGGCAGCCCGGTAAAGGTCTCGCGGGAACGGGAGACATTCAGCTCCGAGAACGATCGGACAGGGCAGTCGCTACCCGCCTCGGGACTGCTTCGCTTCGCTCGCAGTGACAAAAGAAAACAGTGTCATTGCGAGGAGCGAAGCGACGAAGCAATCCGGACGCCCCCTGCTGTCCACTGCGACGACGCAAGAGCGAAGCGAGAGATCCTGTGTTGAGCCCCGGCTCGCGCCTTGGCCCCTACGAGATTACTGGCCTGCTTGGGGCGGGCGGGATGGGCGAGGTCTACAGGGCGAGGGACACGCGCCTCGGGCGCGATGTGGCGATCAAAGTGCTGCCGGCCGAGTGCGCTTCCGACCCTGATCGCTTGAGACGATTCGAGCAGGAAGCAAGGGCCGTTGCCGCGCTCTCCCATCCCAACGTCCTCGCCCTCTTCGATATCGGCTCGGCCGTCGTGTCATTGCGAGGGGCGGCAGGCCCCGAAGCAATCTCGGCCCAGACCTCGGGACTGCCACGGCCGCAGAGCGGCCTCGCAGTGACAGAAGGCAAACAGGTGCACTTCCTCGTCACTGAGCTGCTCGAGGGTGAGACGCTGCGCACGAGGTTGAAGGTCGGCTCGTTGCCACCACACAAAACGGTCGAGTACGGAATCCAGATTGCGCAGGGGCTTTCGGCAGCCCATGAGAAAGGCATCGTCCACCGCGATCTCAAACCGGCGAACGTGTTCATCACGACGGACGGCCACGTCAAGATCCTGGATTTCGGTGTCGCCAAGCTGAGTCAGCCCCGGCGCGGTGACAAAGACGCAGCGGTGGTGTCGACCGTCGCCGAGCCGACCGGGCCGGGTGCCGCCATCGGTACCGTCGGCTACATGTCGCCCGAGCAGGTGCGGGGGCTGGCGGTGGATCACCGCACGGACATCTTCGCGTTCGGATGCGTGCTACACGAGATGCTCTCGGGTCGCGCGCCATTCCTCAAGGAAACAGGAGCGGACACGGTGAGCGCGATCCTGCACGAGGACCCGCCGTTGCTCTCAGGCACGGGGCGAGCTGCTACACCAGCATTGCAGGAGATTGTGAGCCGGTGTCTGGAGAAGAGCCCGCAGGACAGGTTTTCCTCGGCGCACGACTTGACCCTCGCCTTGCAAGTCGCATCGAGCCCTGGAGAGGCTGTGCCTTTCGCTGTCGCAGCCGCGGGCACCGGCGCTCCGGCGCAGCGGCGTTCTCTGCTGCTGGGGGGAGGCGTCCTTGCCGTCGCTGTGGTCGTGACCGCCTTGGCGATCTGGCGACCGTGGCATGGCGTGTCGAGGCCTGCCGGAAGTGTTGCCGAGCGCATCCCGAGCATCCTCGCCCTGCCCTGCAAGGTGTACGGTGCGCCAGAGGTCGCGTTTCTCACGGATGCCGTCCCCGGCACCATCTCCACGCTCCTCGCCCAGGTCGAGGGGCTGGACACCAAGGCGCCACCGACCAGCTTCGAAGTGGAGAGGATGAAGGGCGATCTCACCAAGATCGCCGACCTGTACCAGGTCTCCAGCTTCATCGTTACTTCCATCACCACCTCCCCGGGGCGATTCGCCTTGAACGTTCAGCTCGTCGATGCTGCGACGAGGAAGGTGCGGTGGGGCAAGCAGTACGAGGGCCCGCGGGAGGCCTACAACGATCTGGCGCGCCAGGCAGCGGAAGGGATCCGCCTCGCGGTCAGGCCGGCTGCCTCCCCGGTCCCGACCGCCACTGTTTCGTCCGAGGCCGAACTGGCCCTCCGGGAGGGCGCTTACTTCTGGAACCGCTACGGCAATCTCCACCACCCGCCGGATTTCGAAGCCAGCCTCGCAGCATTCAAACGCGCTCTCAAGGTTGATCCGTCGCTCGCGGTGGCCGAAGCGGAGATCGCCAGTCTCTACCGTAGAAAGTACGAAAACGAAGGCGATCCGAGCGGGGCGCTGAAGGAGTCCGAAGCGTGGGCTCGTCGGGCCCTCGACGTCGATCAGCGATGCGGCCGAGCCTGGGCCGCGCTGAGCTGGGTCGAGATGTACTCGCCCAAGCCCGACATCGAGCGCCAGCTCGAATACGCGCTCAAGGCCGCCTCGTTTTCGCCGCGCGACGCGGTCAGCCATATGACCGTATCGAACTCCGTGGCGAGCCCGGGTGCCTTTTCCCTTAATCTCGCCGCGAGCCTGTGGGCGGTAGACGTCGATCCTCTCTTTCTTCCTGCAAGCGGCAATGTCGTACTCGCTTTGAGTGCTCTTGGGCGACCGGAGGAGGCGCTCCCGTTCGCCGACCGTGCGATGCGCCTGGAGCCCGAAGCCTGGTCGTGCCAGGACACCAAGGGCTACGTGCTCCTGAAGCTCGGCCGGTTCGAAGAGGCGCGGAAGACGCTGGCACGAGGGGAGCCTCAGTTTTTTGAAAATCCCAGCGCCTTCCTTAGTCAGTTGTGGGGCCAGATAAGGTTCCAGCTTGCGGTGGCCGAGCGGGACACCGCGATGATTGAGAAGCTGGAGCGATACCTCGTCCCGCGGCTCCTCGACGGACGAGCGGACGCCCTTACTCTTGGGAACGGCACGCAGTTCGTGTGCCCGGGACTTGCCCTCCTCGGCCGGACGGACGAATCGATCCGCATCCTCCTCCGGAGCGTCGAGGTCGGCGTACCGCCGCCGTACGACTTTCTACTCTATGAGCCCGGTTTCAAGCCGCTGCGCAGCGACCCCCGGTTCGCAAAGGTGGTCACTGCATCGCGGGATGGTGCCGCGAAGATCGCGAGGGTTCTCGAGCAGGCGCGGACGCGTGGCGAGCTGCCGTCCTACCTCAACCAGCCGCTCGACGAGCTGGTTAAGCTGCTGAACGCGAAGGGAGGCACGAGCTGATCGCAAGGAGGCGCACACGGAGCTGAAGCCTGGCACTCGCCTCGGCCCCTACGAGATCGTCGCCCCGATCGGCGCGGGCGGCATGGGCGACGGGTACCACGCTCAAGAGAAACCCTAGGTAGCCTGGCCTGATGGGCTCACGGCAGGAGAACATCCGGACAAAGTCAGGAAGCCCGACGACAGCGATTCGAACGACTTACGTTTTCATTCCGTGCAAGTATGCGGCGATAGAGGAGGCCACGTGACAATGCGCATCGGGCGGCGGTGGGTCGGAGTGACTTTCTTCATCGGGTTGATCCTCTGCGGCTTTCCCGCGTGGTCCGCGGATCCACCCGACGAACTCGTCTTTGAAGGCGGGCTCATCGTGGACGGAACTGGAAGCCCCGGTTTCCGCGGCGACGTCGCGATCCGCGAAGGGCGCGTCACAGCGGTCGGAGCGCTTTCAGAATTTCGCAAGGCGCGCGCGAAGCGGCGCATCGACGCGCGAAATCTGGTCGTCACGCCCGGCTTCATCGATCTGCTTGGCCAGTCGGAGTACAACGTGCTCGTCGATCCCCGCGCGGCTTCCAAGATCACGCAGGGGATCACGACGGAGGTGACCGGCGAGGGGCAGTCGATCGCGCCGACCACCGAAAAAGTGATCGCCGAGAGCGAGGACGTCTGGAAACACTACGGCGTCCGTCCCGACTGGACGACTATCGCCGGGTATTTCGAGGCCTTCAGGCGAAAAGGAGCGGCGATCAATCTGGGAACGTTCGTCGGTCTCGGCACGGTGCGTCAGATCGTGATTGGGAAAGAAGACCGGCGGGCCACCCCAGAAGAGCTTGCAAAGATGATGGCAATCGTTGACCAGGCGATGCGTGAAGGCGCGCTGGGAGTTTCGACCGCGCTCCAGTACGTGCCCGACATGTACAACTCGACCGACGAGATCATCGCGATGGCGAAGGTCGCCGCGAAGTACGGCGGAACGTATTTCACGCACCAACGATCGGAATCGAACCGCATCGATGCCTCGATGGATGAAGTCTTCCGCATCGCTCGGGAGGCGAACATCCCGACCAACATCTGGCACCTGAAGACGGCCTATCAGCACAACTGGGGAAAGATGCTGCACGTTCTCGACCGCCTTGAGCAGGGTCGTGCCGAAGGTCTCGATGTCGCCGCGAACCAGTACCCGTGGACAGCGGGCGAGAACGGCCTCGACGCGTGTTTGCCGCCCTGGATGCGGGAAGGAGGTCGCGGCGAGGAGCTCGCGCGCCTGAAGGACCCGGCGCTCCGAAAAAAGGCACGCGAAGAAATGCTCCGCGACAGCGACGAGTGGTCGAATCAGTATCTCGGCGCGGGTGGACCTCGGGGAGTAATGGTCGTTACCGTCCTCGAGCTGTCCCTCAAGAAATACGAAGGCGAGACGATCGCCGACATTGCGGCGTCGGAGAAGAAAGACCCGATCGATGCGGTGATGGACATCGTCGCCGCCGACAGGGCGAACAGCTACTGCATCACGTTCATCATGAGCGAAGACGACGTTCGCGCCGCACTCAAACATCGGCTCGTCGCCCTCTGCACCGATTCGGGCGCGGCCGCGGAAGACGGGATCTTCTCCCAAGAGAAGTCGCACCCGCGCGGCTGGGCTTCGACCGCAAGAATTCTCTCGAGGTATGTGCGCGACGAAAAGCTCCTACCACTCGAGGAGGCCGTTCGGAAGATGACATCCCTTTCCGCCGGACGGGCTCAGATCTTCGATCGCGGAATCCTCCGCGCAGGGATGGCGGCTGACATCGTCGCCTTCGATCTGCCCAAGGTCGCAGTGAACTCGACCTACACCGACCCGCTCCACTACTCGAGCGGGTTCCCGTATGTCGCCGTCAACGGAGTCCTCGTCGTGGACGGCGGGAAGATCACGCAAGCCCGACCGGGCCAGATCCTCCTCGGGCCGGGAGCACACGCCGAGCAGACCCGGTAGAATTCGAGCGACGTCCATGGCACTTGCAGCTAGAACGAAACTTGGGCCTTACGAGATCCTCTCCCGTATCGGTGCGGGCGGAATGGGCGAGGTATTGACCTTGCCCCCTGAAACGAGTCCAGGCTGAGAGGACAAGTTGGGGCCTTTCGGCCGGATCGAGAAAGGGGCAGGTGATGCCGAGGAAGCGTGCTGCAGCCGAGCAGATCATCCACAGGCTAAGGGAGGTGGCGGTCGAGCTCGCGTTCGACAATGCAAACGGGCCGCAGGAGTGGCTCAAGCTGATCGTCCGACTCAACCAGGCTCCTGGGTTTAAGGCTCCAGGTTTCCCGTGCTGAAGCACGCACCAGGCCGGGGCTGGCTTCGGCTAATGGAGCGAGGTCTGATGTTCAACCCGTCTGATCTCATGGGACGGTGAGGTGCTGGCCGCAGGGCTGCGCGCCTGATCGCGCTCTGTTCTTGTTATCCGAGTACAATCTCAAAAAGGAGACCCGACACGTGCAGCCGGGTACCCGCCTCGGCCCCTACGAGATCGTCGCCCAAATCGGCGCGGGCGGGATGGGCGAGGTCTATCGGGCCCGCGACACACGCCTTGGCCGGGACGTTGCGATCAAGGTCCTCCCGCCCGAGTTTGCCGACGATCCTGAGCGCCTGAGACGCTTCGAGCAGGAAGCAAGGGCGGTTGCCGCCCTCTCCCACCCCAACGTCCTCGCGGTCCACGACGTCGGCACCCACGAGGCCATCCCCTACCTCGTCACCGAGCTGCTCGAGGGCGAGAGCCTGCGCGACCGGCTCAAGGCCGGAGGCCTCACCGTCCGCAAAGCGGTGGAGACCGCCGTCCAGATCGCCCAGGGTCTTGCAGCCGCCCACGAGAAAGGCATCGTCCACCGCGACCTCAAGCCGGGCAACGTCTTCGTCACCAGGGACGGCCAGGTCAAGATCCTCGACTTCGGCCTTGCACGGCTCGCGCAGCCGGAGATCCCATCCGACCCGCATGCGACGACGCTGCCGGGTGAGCCTGCGACGGAGAGCGGGGCGGTGCTGGGCACGATGGGGTACACCTCTCCGGAGCAGTTGCGCGGGGAGCGGGCGGACGCGCGCAGCGACATCTTCGCGTTCGGGTGCGTGCTCTACGAGATGTTGGCTGGGAAGTCGCCGTTTGTGAAAGCCACTGGAGCGGAGACGGTGACGGCGATCATGAGCGAGGACCCGGCGCCGTTGTCTGGGACCGGGAGGGTGATTGCGCCGGCGTTGCAGGAGATCGTAAGCCGGTGTCTGGAGAAGCGACCAGCGGACCGGTTCTCCTCGGCGCACGACCTGGCGCTTGCGCTGCGGGCGTACACAACGGGCGAGGTGCCAGCGACGGCGGCGCCCAGGGTGCCTTTCAACAAACGCCGTGCGATCGCGTTGGGCGTGATCGGCGTGGCAGCGCTGGCGGTGGTCAGTCTGCTGCTCGTCAAGCTCAGGCCTGCCGTTCCGAAAGCCGGGGCGGGCACGGTGAAGAAGATCGTGGTGCTTCCTTTCGAGAACCTCGGCCTTCCTGAGGACGCCTACTTCGCCTCCGGCATGGCCGATGAGATCACCAGTCGGCTCGCCAACGTGCACGGGCTGGGCGTGATCTCGCGGACATCGGCGGCGCAGTACGAGCACACCAGGAAGACTGTGAAGCAGATCGGCAGCGACCTGGGGGTCGACTACGTGCTCGAGGGCTCGGTGCGCTTCGAGCACGGTCAAGGGAAGGAGAGCCGGGTGCGCATCACGCCGCAGCTCATCCGCGTCGCGGACGATACCCATGTGTGGGCCGACCGCTACGACCGGGTGCTCGCGGACGTGTTCGCGATCCAGTCGGAGGTGGCGGAGAGCGCCGTCAAGGCGATGGGCGTGACGCTCCTGCCGCCCGAGCAGACCAGGTTGAAGGAGATCTCGACGAACGACCTCGAGGCGTACGACCTCTGCCTCCGCGGCCTAGAGGTGCTCGGCCGAGGCGAAAGCTGTGAGATCTTCGCAGGCGCTTTGGAGAAGTTCCAGGCGGCGGTTGATCGAGACCCCCATTTTGCGCAGGCCCTCGCCATGACCGCCACGATACAACTCGCGATGTACTGGATTCATTGCGACCACGGTCAGGAACGGCTCGCCAAGGGCAAGGAGGCGGCCGAACGCGCCATCGAGCTCCGACCCGACCTGGCGGAAACCCACCTCGCACTCGCCGATTACTACTATCGCGGCCTGCTCGACTTCCCGCGAGCCCTGGAGGAGTACGCCAAGGCTCTCAAGATCCAGCCCAGCCAACCCGGGGTGCTTCTTGAGATGGGCATGGCTTTGCGCTTCCAGGGGCGCTGGGTCGAGGCGGCAGAGACCTTTGAGAAGGGGCTCGAGCTGGACCCGAAGAACGTGCACCTGCTGCATCACCTCGCGGTGTGCTATGTCACAGCTCGCCGCTACGTGGACGCTGACCGCGCGCTTGGGCGGGCGATTGCCCTGAGCCCGCAGTGGTCCTGGCCATACTCAGTCAGGGCGAACCTCCAAGTCCTGTGGCACGGCGACGTGGAGAGGGCTCAGGCGATCCTCGACGAGGCCAGCCACGTTGCCGGAATCAACGAGAGCTTCCTGAGCACACGGCGGTGGCTTGCGGAGCTGCGCCGTGACTATCCCGAGGCTTTGCGGCTGCTCGAGGCGCAGGAACGACAAGCTATCGAGGGCCGGGGTGAACTTTCGCCCATCCTATTGCTTCGTGGGCGGCTACAGACGTTGGCCGGTCAGCCCGATCTCGCGCGTCGTTCCTTCGAGACCGCACGGCTCGAGCTGGAGAAGAAGAGCGCGCAGGGCCCCAACGTCGCCGGGTCCCACAGCTCGCTTGGGATCGCCTACGCGGGGCTCGGCCGGCGCGCCGATTCGGTGCGGGAGGCCAAGCTCGGCTGTGACCTCGCACCGGCGTCAAAGGACCCGTTGGCGGCACTCGACCGCCTCGGGGATCTGGCCCAGGTCTACACGACGGTCGGGCAAGCGGGCGAGGCGATCGCGGTCCTGGACGACTGTCTATCGCGGAGCGGCTGGTTCACGCCCCACACGCTTCGCCTGGAACCCAGGTGGGACCCGCTGCGCTCGGACCCGCGCTTCCAGGCGCTGCTCAAGAAGCACGAGGTCAAGCCGTGATCGGCTGCCGCTTGTCCACCCTGCTGCCGCTCTTCTAGAACGTGAACTGCACGGTCGAGAAGAGGTAGCGACCAGACGGATCGTACGTCCCGAAGAAGCCCGCCCCGTAGTCGTTCAAAACCGCGCCGGACCCCAACGGGGGCGCCGTGTCGAGGATGTTGTTGATGCCGAGTATGAACGTGATGCCGGCCTTGAGTTTGTACGCGAACGCCAGGTCGTAGTAGTTCTGCACCGGGATGTAGTAGGCGTAGTTGAGCTTGAGCGTCTCGATGTTGGCGAGGTTTCCGATCGCGGGGTTGGAGCTGACGTCGTCGTTCCAGACGCCGCCGACCATCCGCCACCCGAAGCTCACGACGACGGGGCCTGTCTCCCACGACGCGGTGAACAGGTGGCGCCAGACCGGCTTGGGAAGGCCGCACTGGTCGCCGTAGAAGCTCACGCAGTCGTATGCGTAGATAGCGGTGTTGATGGACTCGTTCAACAGGTAGGTGCCGATGAGCTTGAAGTTGAAGAAGGCGTTGCCGGCGACGATGCCGTAGCCCAGGTTCACGTCGATGCCTTCCGAGCGGAGCTTCCCGATGTTCTGGTTGGTCGTGTCGATGTAGCCGCTCGGGCCGAGCCACAGCGTGCCGGCCTGGTCGCGGTGGATCAGGTTGCACAGTGTCGGGTTTCCGGTCTCGGCGCAGTGGTTGATGATGTCGGCGAACCCGAGCGAGCCGATCGTGTTCGAGATCTTGATGTCGAAGTAGTCGAGCGCGGCGGTGAACCTCGAGCCCACAGGCGTCACCACCACACCGTACGTGACGGTGTCGGCGGTCTCGGGGGTCAGGTTCGGGTTGCCGCCGCCAATGGCGTTGTTAAGAGAGGGGGCCGGGTTCGCGAGCACGTGGCCGTACTGGGCCGCCGTCATTCCAGTGTTCGCGCACTGCGCCTGCGTGTACAGCGGTGTGTCACCCGCGCACGGGTCCGCGCCGCCACCCCGGCCTTCCGCCCGCGGCGTGTACAGCTCCACCACGTTCGGAGCGCGGTTCGCGCGGGCGTACGCCCCACGGAGCATGAAGTCCGCGGACGGGGCCCATGTTGCCTCCGCCTTGTAGCTCGGCCACTGCCCGTTGATGTTGTAGCCGGACCAGCGGTAGGCGAGGTCGAGGCTCAGGTTCTTGGCGCCCTTGGCGCCCTGGACGAGCGGGAACAGCCCCTCGACATAGAGCTCCTTCACGGAGTAGTACCCGCTGACGGGGGCCACTGCGCTGCCTTGACCCGACCCAATGCCTGCCTGGTACGCCGCGTCGGGCTGGTAGCTCAGGTACTCCTTGCGGTAGTCGACGCCCAGCGCGACCTGCACACCTTCCGAGGCGCTCGGGAGCCTGATGCCGGCATCCTTGAGGTCACCGTGGAGCTCGCCGTTGACCATCTGCGTTCGGGTCTCACTGATCGAGAGCAGAGGCAGCGAGATGTAGTTGATCGCGGCCTGGGTCACCCCGCCGACCTTGAAGACGTCCCAGGGGACGCAGCCAGCGTTGCCTGAGCGGCAGTGCCAGCTCGCCGGGTTGTTCGGGTCGCCGTCCACGATGAGGGCGTCCTGCATGCTGCGGGTGTTGAGGTCGTTGACGTACTGCTCCGGGATGCGGGTCTCGGCTTGGAGGCCCCACACGTCATAGCTCCAGGCGTTGCTGATGTCGCCCTTCAGCCCGCCGACCACGCGGTACGCAGTGTGGCTGAGGTTGTCGTAGCGGGCGCCGCCCTCGACGTTGCGCTTGACGATGGCCACGTTCGCCATGTCGTGCGGCCCGTAGCCGGAGTTTGTGCAGAGAAGCGTCCGCTCCTGCTCGCTCAGCATCGGGTTGTCGCAGTTGAGCAGCGTGGTGGTGCCGAAGTCGCCCGAGGGCGCGATCTGCGCGTCCGTGGTGTCGTCCATCAGCATGACGTCGAGGTAGGCGTGAAAGTGCCTGTTCCACTCGTAGTCGACGAAGCCGCCGCCCAGCCACTTCTGGTCGGGGCGCTGCATGTAGTTGTACGGCGCGTAGTTCCACGTGTCCGTCGAGGTGCGGCGCCTGAACGTGTTGCCGGGTCCGGACGTGTCCAGGGTGTAGCTGCCCGTCAGCGCCGAGTAGTCGGGGTTGAAGACCAGGAACCAGCCGTTCGGGATCACGGTCGAGCCGCCGCACGCCGGGCCCGTCGCGCCCAGCGCGGTGACCGAGCAGTTGGTGTAGTCGCGGCGGTCCTTCTTCGCCGCGGAGGTCGTGCGGTACTCGGCGTAGCCGGCCGCGTGGCCCTTACCTTCGGCGAAGGAGCCGCCGAGACCGACATTGACATCGAGCGCGCCGCCGTCCCAGGCCTGACCGGTCGGGTACGTGAAGCCCTTCTTCGTGTTGATCTCGGCGGCGATCGAGCTGTTGTTGTCGTGCTCGAAGCCGCCGAAGGTAATGCCGCCGATCAGACCGTTGAAGTCCCTGTTCAAGACGAGATTGACGACGCCCGACACGGCGTCGGCGCCGTACACGGACGATGCGCCGCCAGTGAGGATGTCGACCCGCTTGATCAGGAACTGCGGGATGAGGTTCAGGTCGGGCGCGATCTCGTGCGTGTCGCCGGGTACCTGCCGCTTGCCGTCGATCAGCACCAGGGTGCGGACCGAGCGGAGGTTGCGCAGGTCGACGGTCGCCGTACCGGACGCGCCGTTCGAGACCGTGGAGTTCTGCGACGCGAACACCTGCGGCAGCGTCTGCAGCAGGCTTTCCAGGCGGGTGAGGCCCCGGTACGTGAGCTGCTCGGGGTCCACCGTCGTGACCGGGGCCATCGCTTCCAGCGTCGGCCGCGGGATCAACGTACCGGTCGCCGTGACTTGCTCCTTCAGCTTGACGGACTGCGGCATCACCGCGTCCACCCTGGACGTCAGGTCGCCCGAGATCTTGACTGTGGTTTCGATCGTCTCGAAACCCTCAAGCTCAAACCTCACCGTGTGCAGGCCCGGCGGCAAGAGTTCGAAAATGTAGTCGCCGTTGACCGTGCTGGTGCCGGTCCGCGCACCCTGGAGGTTGGGCGATGTCACTGTGACCGTCACGCCGGGAAGCGGCAGCTTGCCGTCGGTCACGTGACCCGTAAGGATGCCGGTCGGGATCTTCTGGCCTGCCGCCGCTCCGGCGAGCAACAGAGCAAGCGCGACCGCGACGCACACGTTCCTCGATATCATGGTGTCGTCCTTCCGTTGAAGGCCGGGCGGTCGAGCAAGGCTCTGGCCTCGTGATCACCGCGTGGCCAACGCTGCTGCGGGTGCACTTCCTCGCTCGGCCCGGCGACGCTGGGACCCGACGGCACGTGCGGCACAGTGCAAAAGGTCATGATGACCTTTTCTTGACGATTCCCGTTGCTCATTATCAGCTTTGGAATCTCAAGTGACAAGGCACAATCGGATTTCAGAAGGCAACGCCACAACGAGAGCGGGCACTCACCTTGGCCCGTACGAGATCGTCGCCCCGATCGGCGCGGCCGCCCCACCCACCCCACAAGGGTACGTGACTGTTGCAGTTCCCGGGCCCGGTGTCACTCGAGAAGCAGGAGACCGTAATAGTTCTGCTTGCACGAGGCGCTGGTAACGACCTCGATCGGAAGACCGTTGTTGCGCGCGGTTTGATACACGTCGATGCCGCAGGCCTCCATGGCGGGCCTGGCCTCGTCGGGGTGGCGGCACCCGCCCTCTTGCGGTGGGCAGGTGCGGCACAATTCGCACGGTCCGGCACCAATGCCGAAAGCCCTGTAGTAGCCGTCGAGAAAGGCCCGGCGCTCCAGGTCGGCGACCATGGCGGTCACCTCCGCAAGCCCATCCGAATGGACCAGCAGGGCGGTGCGATACTCGCGCAGCAGGAGCGCCGTTTTTTCCGGAGTCGGCGAGAAAGGCGGGCAGGTCAGGCTCTGGCCGAACCCACCGCACCCGAACTGGCACTTGAGGCGCACCCACTGGGCCGTGACCACCGAGTCGGGTGCAATCAGCTTGGCGTCAGCGGCTCCGGCCTCGACGGCCAGGGTTGCGTATTTTCCCAGCGGTGGATTCTTGACAATTGCGCGGCGTTTCCGCTCACTCTTTTCCTTGGTCGGCGCTGACCGGCCGCGCTTGATTGGCTTTCTTTCTGAAAGGGTTCGTACCATCGTTTGAGCGCCTCCCGGGCATCCTCTTCGTCTTCCTCTCAGACATTCACTTCGGTCGGGATGCCGCCGTAGGTATTGTCGCTCTTTTGATCTGATTCGATTCCTTCACCTGTTGGAAGCGAGAGCTCGGGGTCACTTCCCGAACAGCTTCAGCACACCTCGTGCAGGATCGTTGCTCGCCGTTCTCCTACTGCACCCACATTGGGATCGTCGTCGGGTCGGTGGAGTTTCCGTCGATGACCGAGGCGGAGCCCAGGATCACGGCGCCGCCGGTAAGGACTTGCACCTTCGCGAACGCCATCGCCTGACCGGCCGGGAGCGCCGTGACGATCTGCGTCCAGCGGAGCGCCGGCACAGTCGTCGTGACCGTGCCGATGGGGGCCCCTCCGCCGGTGAAGAAGCTCACCAGAACGTTGGTCGGAATGGCGCTGGTGTTCACGAACTCGAGGTTCGTTCGGAACGCGCCGTCACTCCGCAGCCCCGGGAACCAGCCGCTGTTGGCCGTGGTAAGCCCCTGCCCTGCCTGCATCCCGACGTACGACTGCCCATAGGTGTCCACGGTTGAGCCGTTCGTGACCAGCGAGTACGTGCGTGAGACGGCCTGCAGAGGCACGCTGCTCCCCACGACGATCATCCCCTTGTCCTGGGTCAGGCCGAAAAGGCTCCCGAGCACGTCGGTAAAGGTGAGCTGCTGTCCGGCGCCGAGAGTGGTCGTGTAGGGGGACGGCAAATAGCTGAGGCCGTAGAAGGTGAGCTGCAGGCTCGCCGAGGTGGTGTTGGCGTTCAGGATCGAGACGTCGGAGTACCAGTACGCGGGCGCAAAGCCGGGAGTGCGCGCGATGCCCGACAGGAAGTACGTGTAGGCGTAACCGCTCTGGCACTGCGGGGAGTAGGTCACCTGGGCGGTGCTCGACCATGGCGAGGCGCCGCAGCTCGAGTTGGCCTGGACGCGGAAGTAGAAGGTGCCCGAGGTGGCTTGCGTACTCGAGAAGGTGTACGTCGCTGAGGTGGTGGTCGCGGAGGTGGGGCTCGAGAAGGCGCTGTCGCTCCCGATCTGCACCGTGTACGAGGTGGCGCCCGAGACGACGCTCCAGCTCACGACGGCCTGCTGGCCGGAGCACACGGTCGTCTGGTTGATACCGATGGTGGCCGGAGCCGCCGGCAGCGTGCACGACAGGCTGGCGAGCGCCTGGTCGGCCTGGACGAGATTGCGGGTGATGCCATTGCGCGTGTCGGTGATCGCCCGCCCGTAGTTGCGGATGGCCAACCGGGCGTTGGCAGCCGATGTCGAGGGCGACGCCTGACCCAGCAGCGCCGCGAAGCCGCTCACGTACGCGGCCGAGGCGGAGGTCCCGCAGAAGAGGTTGCTATCGTAACCACCGCCTTTCAGCGGTTCGCCGAGCGGGCACGAAGGCGCCCAAACGTCCAGCTTGGCGCCGGAGTCGTCGTAGCAAACCACCGTTCCCGGCACGGGGGAGGTGTCCTTGCATCCGGTGGTTCCGCTCGCACCGCACTGGAGCGTGTCGGAGAAGCTCACGTACTGGAACGCCTGCTCGTAGACGGACCCGACGGCGAGGGAGGTCGAGATGCAGGCCGGCCACGAGACGCCGACCGTGCAGCCGCCGTTGCCGGCGGCCACCACCGGGATGACGTTGGCATTGGTGAGCTGCTGGAAGGCACTGGCCATCACGGAGTCCTCGGAGTCGCACGGTTGCTGCGGCACGGCCGCGGAGCCGCTCCCATTGTCGGTGAGGTAGCCTCCGAGCGAGAAGTTGGCCGCGCGAATGTGGTACGGGTTGCCGGCCCCGACGCTGCTGAGGACCGCGTTGATGCCCTGGATGATGTTGCTCTCGCTGCCGCTGCCGGTGCTGTCGAGGATCTTCACCGACACGATGGTCGCGGCGGGTGCCGCGCCGATCGCAGACGGGGTGACGCCGATGGCCGCGGCGATGCCGGCGACCTCAGTGCCGTGGCCGTTATCATCCATTGCGTAGGCTGAAGTTCCCGCCGTGTGAAAAGCGTCGAAGAGAGCGATCGTCTTCGTGCCGAGCGGCGCCAGCTCGGGGTGCGTCCAGTCCACGCCGCTGTCCATGATGGCGATGCCGACACCGGAGCCCGTGTTCGGCGGCTGGATGGCGTTGACGTGCATGAACGTGTTGCCAGTCGCATCGAGTTTGTGGACCTTGCGGTCGAGGACGATCGCGTCCACGCGGGAATCCGCCGCCAGCGCCGCGAGAGCCTGGATAGGCATGGCCACGTGCAGCGAAGCGACGTGCGAGTACCGGTCGAGCACGCGAACTCCGCCGGCCGACCAGTCGCGCTCGATCCCGTCGGTCGTGTCGGCGATCCATTGCAGTCGCACGGGCGCCGCCTGCGCGGCGACCGACAGCGCGTACACCGCCTCCGGCTCCCGGAACTTCACGAGCACGTCCAGGTCGTTGGTCGACGACACGGCAAGCGCCATTACGTCCGGCGCGACCTTCTCGGTCCAAGGCCGCGGGTCGGCCGGGAGCTGCATCGGATCCGCCGTCGCTACCTGTCCGGCCGGCGCCGCGCTCGCTGCGGCGGCGATCGTGAGGGCAAACCCGGCGATCCGGGTTGCCCACCTCGGTGTCCGACCTTCGGTTTCAGCGTTCGTCATTGTCCCGCCTCTCGGCGCGAGCCTTTGCGCCGGCAACTGGAAACTGATACTGCCGATTCCGCAGCCATGTTCCCTCCCGGGACGCCAGGCAGCCGCTAAGTCTAGCTCTAGCAGCCTGTCTGGCGGCGCCGCACCAATGGTATTCGTCCGTCGCAGAAGAAGCGTTTGGGGACCTTCGGTGGGCTGCCTATATTGTCGCCTGTCCGTCACGTCTTGTAGAGCTGTTGCGCGCGCAGGAGAAGCACATCTCCTGCCCAGGCCTTTTGTTCACGGCCCCACGAAAACAGGAGAGGCGGCGCGGCCGGTCAAGGCGTCGGCCCGCGCCCTACGGCTCCTCGGAAAACGTACTCGACCATACGGACGGTCTCTGCGGGGCTGAGGCGGTGGTCGAACTCGCTGCGCGCGATCTCCCGCCCTGCATACGCGCGCAGAGAGTCCTCGCAGAAGCCCCGGTCCTTCTGCACCAGGACGATCGCCGGGAGCGAGGTGTCGATGCTGGTGAAGCAACGCGCGGGATCCGACGTGCCCTGGTGTTTCGGGAAGAGGTAGTTGAACGCATCGGGCCAATAGAAGTTCGCCGGATCGCGATCGGAAGACGCCCCGAATGCGGCGATAACGAACGCGCCCCTGGGGTCGATCCGGTACTTTCGGACCGTGTCGACGACGCGCGCAACCATGCGCGTGGACGTCACTGCGTAGGTGTCATGCCACGACAAGTGGCTCTGGCGGTGCGCGGCGGCTCCGTAGGCCACGAGGATGAGGAACGGCACCGGGAACCATGCGGCGCGCGGCCGGACGCCCGAGGCCCTGAGGAGGCTCATGGTCGCGAGGGCCAGCCCCGCCACCAGGACGGGGAGGACGGGCATGACGCGGTGCAGGGACGCTTCAGGCGCGAATCGGTTGTAGCCGCTGAAGCTGGTCCCGATTGCCACGCAGCCGACGACCCAGCCAGCCACAACGAAGTGACCGGCGCCGTTTCGGAGGAGGAGCGAGACGACGAGATAGACCAGGATCAGTCCCAGGAGCGGCAGGGAGAGGAACGCGAGATCCTCGTACACGCTCTTCTGGAAGAGAACGGTTTCCGCCGTCTTCCATGCGTTCGCGAGCAGGATCTTCCCCTGCGTGAACAGGGCGCGGTTTCCTCCGTCGGTACCGCCAAGGTCCGCGCGGAACAGCAGGCAGGTCACGCCGTCGAGAATCGGGAGGGCGAGCGTAAGCGCCCAAGCCCAGGCCGCGGCGGCGTCCCCGCGCGCGAGCGCCCGGCCGAGGATCCCGAAACCCATCACGAGGAAGAGAACCCACACGAGAAGACCAGGGGCGTAGCACGTGGATGTCAGCGCGGCAAAGAACGCGAGCGCCGTCAGGTGCGTCGGCCGCGGGTCCTTCAGGCAGATCAGAAACCACGCCGACGCCAGGATCGCGAGCGAAACCGGATTGATCGCCTGCTCGCCCTGACGAAGGTACAGCGTCAGGATCGGAAAGGTCGGAATGGCCACCACGGCGAGCAGGGCCACATAGCGAAAGCCGGGCACGTCCTCGTCCCAGGCGCGGAGCGCCGCGTAGAGAAGGCACAGGCCGAGGATCGCGGGCAGCAGAAATCCCAGGCGCGCCGACGCGACATTCCGTCCCCAGACGAGAGTGGGCAGGGCGTTCACGAAGAACATGCGGTGGGGCTGCTCGAAATGGGAGAAGCTGGCCCAACCGAGATCGGGCTTCCCCGCGTGTCCGTCATCGAACACGCCCGAGATCTCCGCGAACCCCTCCCCGTTCGGCGCCCAGCCGTACGAGCCGATCCCGGCGAACGTGAACGTGAAGAGCAACGCGAACACAATGGCCGCGTGGACGTTCCGCGCTCTGAAGTCTTCCCGCCAGGCACGCGCGATCGCAAGGGCAGAGAAGAAAAACGCGGCGGCGCCGAGGACCATCCAGGCTCGGCTCGCCGGGAATCCCGCGACGCCGACATGCCGGTAGGCGAGCACCTGCAAGACGCCGTAGATGGCAAGACCCGCAAGAGTGATGGATAGGAATTTGTTTTTCATTGGGTTTGAGGATGCATTCACTCAACGATGGAGTCAAGGCGAACTGGGCGGTCCCAGGATCCTTTTGGGAGAAGGACGACGGCGAGAAAGTCGAGGCAACTCGGACCAGCGGTGACGTGCTGCCCGGCGGTGGAGCGCACAGGTGGAAGCGGCTACAGTTCGCTGGGAATTCGTGGTGTAGACGGGTGCAGCCGGGCGACCGGAGCGCTACCTGGTGGCCTTCTTGCCGGCCGCGTACGCCTTGCCGGCGTCGCCCTTGAGCACCGCCCCGAATTTCTCGAGCCACTGAATCACCTTGTCGTCGATCTCGGACATCGACGTGCCTGAGACCGCCCGGTGGTGGAGCGCGAGCACGACCTCTCCCGAGGCCTTGTCCACGAGCTTCATGTCCCAGGTGGCGGAGGCCGAGCCGGCGCCCATGCCGACGAGCCACTTGGCGGCCTTGCTGCCGGCGTTGCAGTCAACGATGCGACCGGTCAAGGCGAGGTCGCCTCCCTTGCGCGACACCTCCGCAACCCCTTCCAGGGCGGACATCAGGGCGCCGCGCACAAGGCCGGGAAACTTCTCGCTCAGCTCGACCGCCTTCGCGGAATCCTTGGCGTCGCGCTTCTTGCCGAGGAAGTGGGGGTCGGCCCAGTCCTCGATCTGGATCTTCCTGCCAGCGAGCTGGAATCCCGGCTTCACCCAGAGATAGTCGATGGCGTCGGTCTTGTGGAACTCGATCCCCGGGACGCCGAACCACGCCGGGTCGAGCTTCCCCTCGTCGAGCGCCCTGCTGCCCTCATCGGCGGCCGCGGCGGATACCGCCGTCCCGATCACCAGAAGCAACGTGAGCCAACCCGTCCGCGACATCGTGGTTCCCCTTTCATGCCGATCTACCGACGCGACGTTGGACGTTAGCGCAAGAACCACCTGCGATCAAGCGAACAAGGCTGCTGCCGTGGGCAACGCCGAGCGCTACGTCTTGTAGATCTGCTGCGCGCGCAGCTCCTTGATCCGGTCCCGGAGCTGGGCCGCCTCTTCGAACTCCAGCCGCTTCGCCGCCGCCTTCATCTGCTTCTCCAGCTCTACGATCGCCTTGGCGAGGGAGCCGGGATCGCTGACCTCCACCTCCCCTACCCGCGGCGGCAGCGACGCCGCGTCGTGGTAGCACGCACGGCTCCCCACGTTGAACGATTTGCGAACCTTGCGATTTGACCTTCCTAGGTCTGCCCCCTGAAGGCAAGGTCACTTGCCCAGGCTGCCCACCTGTGCAGTGTCACCGTCGTTTTATGACGAATTCGTACCTCTGGGCAGTAGCTTCTAAATTCGGCCAACCCCATCCATACAAGCGATCGTTTACAAAAACAAACGGCGTATAATTGCTTTCGTTCCATTCTCTCGTGAACACGTCCCTGCCTTCGGTGATATACAAATAGACAAGCACTGCCTCTTCATTCTTTCCACGGTACAATTCCGTCTTGTCTGGTTGCCCCATAATCTTCGTGACCTCAGCAACAGTCATATCCGCTTTCACACGAACCATTGCCTCTTTGTTGCCAGATGCACGCCACCCTGTCCGTACCGGGCTGCCAGCACAACCGCCAAGTAACAAGGCGCAGAATAACATCACTAGAACCGTAAGCGTTGACGAACGTGATCGCTTCATGAGATCTCCTGTTCTTATGTACAGACGATTATTAGACCCCTCATCGCGGCGCAGAGGAAACACGAAACACCACCACCAACTGCCCCGAGAGGAACACAGGGACGGGCAACCCGCCCCAGCTTTCCTTGGACCTTTCCCCCACCCGAGACACTTGGCGCAGATGGATCGACTTGAGCTGCACGCGCTGGACTCCGCTACCGCCCTGTGGGGCCTAGGAATTTCCTTTCTCACCTGAGGTTATGGTAACACCGCAAGAACACCGCAAGAGGCTCCGTCAACGCTTGTGGAACGAATGGAACCCTGACTGAAGGCTCCCTGACGCGGCCTTGGCATGACATCGGAGTGCGTGCGAGGGCGCTCGCGTCAGGCCGCGAGCCGATAAACGTGGTGGGGGCTACTTACCGTCCGTCCCTCACGTCTTGTAGATTTGCTGCGCGCGCAGCTCCTTGATCCTGTCCCGGAGCTGCGCCGCCTCTTCGAACTCCAGCCGCTTCGCCGCCGCCTTCAGCAATTGCAGCGAGGACAATGGCGCCTGCGAGGTACAAACTCATTCTTGGCACCAGGCACCTCCTTGGTGCTCTCGCAGCTAGAAGTTGATTGCCGTACCACTTTTCGGGAGCGACCCTAGGCGCGGGATTCACTCACTGCTGATTGCGCATGGTATACGGTTGCAACAGGAAAGAGCGCAAGATGCTTGCTGCCCCTTCCACAGCGGTCCTCCCTTCCTTTGGCGGCTCAGGCCGCGCTCGTGAACCGAAGGCTTTGTCAATCGCGCGGACAAGATCGTCCCGTTCGCCCTTTGTTAGTCGCATGCGGCTCATGCGCCCGGCCGCACCCGGTTCAGGATCTACAATCACGTGAGCCACCGCGGGAGCAGTGGCCACCAGGCTTTCCCACGCCGATTGATTACTCACCTCGCTATCTGCGAGCGAGTCTATGAGAGCACTGGGGTGCTCGGGAGCTTTCTCGCTGAGAGATCGGCGGATGGAAGCAATCTCGATGCGCTTCAGGTCCGCGAGGTGGCCATACACCATTTCGGCTAACTTGGCGGTGTTTTGCATGAGCTCTTCTTGTTTCCTTGTAATTTCGTTCATAGGAGTTGATTCAGAAAGACGCGCCGTTTTGTATGGGGCAACCGTCCAAGCTGCGGACTCAAGGTCCCGAGCGGAAAGCTCGAGTGCAGCAAGATAACCAGCGATAGCAGCGAGGGAAGGTGCTCGTTTGAAAGTGGACGAGGCATCAAAGATCCTCGAATTCCCTAGGTCGGCAGATGTCAGCGCATCAATGTATGCGCCTGCGAAAAGGTACGCAGTGCTATCACCAGCCGTCCAAACACGGGGCAAGCGAGGAGCTTCGGCTGGTGCGTTCTGAGATAGGATCAGCAAACCTAAGAATACTACCTGTACGCTGCACCCGGCGAGTAGCCGTGAGACCCGCATGATCCACCGAGCGAAACATTTCAACTGCCACTCAAGGGCCAGCGTCGGCTCGCTCATGCTGCCCTCCACTTAGCTCCCTCAGCGACGCGCGCGGCTTTGCCCACCGTGGCCCTCCCGCCGCCGCACCGGTCCTAGGCTGAGAAACTGCCGCACCGTCGCCTCGATCAAGGGATAGGAATTTCCTTTTTCACCTGGGGCCATGGTAACACCGCAAGAACACCGCAAGAGGCTCCGTCAAGGCAGGGGGCTCCGTCAAGGCTTGTGGAACAAATGGAACCCTGACTGAAGGCTCCCTGACGCGGCCTTGGCATGCCATCGGAGTGCGTGCGAGGGCGCTCGCGTCAGGCCGCGAGCCGATAAACGTGGTGGGGGGCTACTCACCGCCCGTCCGTCACGTCTTGTAGATCTGCTGCGCGCGCAGCTCCTTGATCCTGTCGCGGAACTGTGCCGCCTCTTCGAACTCCAGCCGCTTCGCCGCCGCCTTCATCTGCTTCTCCAGCTCCACGATCGCCTTGGCGAGCGAGCCGGGATCGCTGACCTCCACCTCGCCCACCCGCGGCGGCAGCGACGCCGCGTCGTGGTAGTCCAGGTTGGAGAGCTGAAGCAATGGGTTGGCGATGTCCTTGATGATCGTCTTCGGCTCAACGCCGTGCTTCCTGTTGTACGCCTCCTGCGTGCCGCGCCGGCGCCCGGTCTCGTCGAGGGCACGACGCATGGAATCGGTCACGACGTCGGCGTAGAGGATCACGGTGCCGTTGAGGTTGCGCGCGGCGCGACCCATGGTCTGGATGAGCGAGGTCGTCGAGCGCAGGTAGCCTTCCTTGTCGGCGTCCAGGATGGCCACGAGCGAGACCTCGGGCAGATCAAGCCCCTCGCGCAACAGGTTGATCCCCACCAGCACATCGAAGACGCCGCGGCGCAGGTCGGCCAGGATCGCCGTGCGCTCCAGCGTCTCGACCTCGCTGTGCAGGTAGCGCACCCGCACGCCGAGCTCCGCAAAGTACTGCGTCAGGTCCTCGGCCATGCGCTTGGTGAGCGTGGTGACCAGCACGCGCTCCCCCACCGCGACGCGCTCGCGGATGCGGGCGAGCAGGTCGTCCACCTGGCCCTGCGCCGGCTTGACCTCCACCGCCGGGTCGAGCAGCCCGGTCGGGCGGATGAGCTGCTCCACGACCTCGCCCTCGGTGACCTTCAGTTCGTACGGTCCCGGCGTGGCGGAGACAAAGAGCACCTGGTGGATGCGCCCCTCGAACTCCTCGAACGTGAGCGGCCGGTTGTCAAGCGCCGAGGGCAGGCGGAAGCCGAACTCAACAAGCGTCTCCTTGCGCGAGCGGTCACCGTGGAACATGCCACGCACCTGCGGGATGGTGGCGTGCGATTCGTCCACAACGAGCAGCCAGTCTTTGGGGAAGTAGTCGAGCAGCGTCGGCGGCGGCTCGCCGGGCTGGCGTCGCGTGAGGTGGCGCGAGTAGTTCTCGATACCGTTGCAGTAGCCGAGCTCGGCAAGCATGTCGAGGTCGTAGAGCGTGCGCTGTGACAGCCGCTGCGCCTCGAGCAGCTTGCTGGCGGCGTTGAGCTCCTTGAGGCGCTCATCGAGCTCGGCGCGGATGTCGCCGAGCGCATCGCCGAGGACGCAACGGCTGACGACGTAGTGCGAGGCCGGGTAGACGGCAAGCCGCCCGGAGATGTCCTCGAGCACGCTGCCGCGCACCGGGTCGATACGCCCGAGGGTCTCGACGGTCCGGTCCAAGAACCCCACCCGCAGCGCGTGGTCCTCGTACGGCGGGTAGATCTCGAGCACGTCGCCGCGCACGCGGAACGCGCCCGGCACGAGGTCAAGCTGGGTGCGTTCGTACTGCATGGCAACGAGTTGCTTGAGTACCGCGTCCATCCCGGGCTCGGTCCCGGGCTCGAGCAGAAGCAGCATGCCGTAGTAGGCGTTGGGGTCGCCGAGACCGTAGATGCACGACACCGAGGCGACGATGAGCACGTCGCGGCGCTCAAACAGCGTCCGCGTCGCCGAAAGTCTGAGGCGATCGATCTCCTCGTTGATCGAGGTCTCCTTCTCGATGTAGGTGTCGCTCGCCGGGACGTACGCCTCGGGCTGGTAGTAGTCATAGTAGGAGACGAAGTACTCGACCGCGTTGGTGGGGAAGAAGCCCTTGAACTCCTGGAAGAGCTGTGCGGCGAGCGTCTTGTTGTGCGAGAGCACGAGCGTCGGCCGGTTCAGCTCCGCGATCAGCTTTGCCACGGTGAAGGTCTTGCCCGAACCGGTGACGCCGAGCAGGGTCTGGCCGTAGATGCCCTCGTTGAAGCTCTTCACCAGGCGCTCGATCGCCGCACTCTGGTCGCCGGCGGGCGCAAACGGCGCCGCGAGCTTGAAGTCGCTCACGGTCCCGCGCCCCCTTCTTCGCGGCAGAGTTTGCCCGCAATCGCGTCGAGACGCTCCATTTCGTCCGGCTCCACGCGGTGGTCGGCGAGCGCATCGCTGCACGCGCGTACGAACTCCCCAAGTCGGTGTTCGTCAACGCTCTCACGACGAGCCGCGGCCAGCACGCACGCGAACTTCCTTTGCAGCTCCTGCCGCACCGCCGCGGGCGTGCCGGGCGGCAGGTTGGTAAGCACGCGGTCGGTGAGCCGAGTCAGACCCCACACCAGCACGCGGTGCGCCGAGAACACGCCCGCCGCCAGCACCACGATCAGCGCGAGTAGCACGATGCCGGCTGCGATCGCGACCCAGCGGCCCCAGCCCCTGCTGGCGCGGCCAGTGGCGGCGGTCTCCAAACCCTGGCTCATGCCCGGGAAGCTATCACGCCCGCAACGGTCCGCACCACCCACCCACCGCGCAAGAAGGGGAGGGCCTCACTCGCCAGCGACCGCGACGCCCAGTCCTCACGGCAGCCTTCTCGCCGCGCCGGTCTCCCGTGAGCGAGCGCCCGCGTCCGCCCTTGCCTTCATCGCCCGGAGCGTCGCGCACCGTGTACGAGCCGACCGGGACGATGCAACGGCGCCCCACGCGCCGGACACGAACGGCGCGCGCACCACGCTCTTGACAGTGCCGTCGCCGCGACCGAAGCTTGCGCGGATGGGAACAAAGCTGCTGCGCTGGCTCCTCGTCGGCCTCCTGGTCGGCCTCGCACTCGGCGTGATCGCCGGGCTCGTGTTGTCACGATTCGTTGCGCTGCCCGCGGTCGAGGCTCTTACCACCTACCGCCCGATCTCCGCCACGCAGGTGCGGGCCCGCGACGGCGCCGTGCTTGGCACGTTCTCCAACGAGCGCCGTATCCCCGTCTCAAGCGAGCAGATCCCCAAGGTTTTCCGGGACGCCGCGATCGCGGTCGAGGATGCCAACTTCTACCAGCACACGGGCGTTGACCCGCGCGGGATGGTGCGCGCGTTGTTCTCCAACCTGATAAACCGGCGCTGGTCGCAGGGCGCCTCGACCATCACGCAGCAGCTCGCCCGCACTCTCTTCCTGGGTCGCGAGAAGAAATTCGCCCGCAAGGCGCAGGAGATGCTGCTCGCCATCGAGATCGAGCAGCGCTTTTCGAAGGACCAGATCTTCACCTTTTACGCCAACCAGGTGAACTTCGGTGACGGCAACTACGGCATCGAGGCGGCAGCGCGCTATTTCTTTGGCAAGAGCGCAATCGACCTCACGCTGCCGGAGGCGGCGCTCCTTGCCGGGCTGCCGCAGCGCCCCGGCCGCATGTCCCCGCTCAAGACGCCGGAGCAGGCGCGCGACCGCCGCAACCACGTCCTCAAGCGCATGCTCGAGGAGAAGAAGATTGACGCCGCCACGTACGCGGATGCGGTCAAAGCGCCGCTCGGCGTCGCGGCGCACCCGGACCGCAACCCGACCGCAGCCTACTTCATCGAGGAGGTGCGTCGTACGGTCGAGGATCGCTTCGGCACGCGCACGATCCTCGAGGGCGGGCTCGAAGTCGAGACCACGCTCGACGCGAAGGTTCAGGAGCTGGCCGAGGACTCGCTCCGTGAAGGTCTCGTGGAGCTTCAGCACCGCCTCGGCTGGCCGGGCGCCCGTCGTGCCTTGTCCATCGGCGCCACAGCGCGGGACCTAGCGGCCTTCCACGACGACTCCTGGTCTTCTTTGCACTGGCGCAAGGGTGAGCTTGCTTACGCCGTCGTCACCGAGGTGGAGCCGGCAGGTGCCAGCCTGCTCATCGCCGGGAGACGCGCCACGCTGCCTGTCACAGGCGCGAAGTGGACAGAACGCACCAGCCTCACCCGCCTGATGAAGCGCGGCGACGTGCTGCTCGTGCGCCTCGAGGGCGTGCCCGCCGAGCCCGGCGCACCTGTGCCGGTCACACTCGAGCCCGAGCCGAGTGTTGAGGGCGCCCTCCTGGTGCTGGACAACCGCACCGGTGCGATCCTTGCTCTCGTCGGCGGTTTCGACTTCGCGCGCTCGCAGTTCGACCGCACCATGCAGGCGAAGCGCCAGTGCGGCTCGGCGTTCAAGCCGTTCGTGTACCTCGCCGCCTTCGAGCGCGGCTTCTCCCCTGCTGACACGATCTTCGACGGACCTGTCTTGCTCCCCGACGAGAAAGGCGATCTCACCTACTGTCCGCTTAACTACTACCGAGAGTACTTCGGCATCGTCACGCTCCGGCATGCGGTCGAGCACTCACTCAACGCGTCGGCGACCAAGGTCCAGCAGATGGTGAGCGGTCAGGCCGTGATCGACGTCGCCAAGCGCCTCGGCGTCAAGGAAAAGCTGGCGCCGTACTCCACGCTGGCACTCGGCACGATCGAAATGTCGATGCTTGAGATCGCGAGCGCGTACACCGGGATTGTCAACCGCGGCCAGCTCGCCGAGCCGTACTTTATTGCCCGCGTCAAGAACGCCGAGGGCGGCGTGCTCGAGGAGACGCGGCCCACCGTACGGCAGGCGCTGCACGAGGATGTCGCGTACCTGATGACCCACGTCATGGAAGGTGTGATCCAGCGCGGTACCGCGGCTGCCGCCGCCGACCTGCCCGGCCACCTCGCCGGCAAGACCGGCACCACCGATCGCTACACCGATGCCTGGTTCATTGGCTTTTCGCCCCGCATTACGTGCGCGGTCTGGGTCGGACGCGAACTCAAGGAGCCCATCGGCCGCCACATGTCGGGCGCCGAGGCCGCGCTGCCGACCTGGATGCGCTTCATGCGCGCCTACCTCGCGGCCCAGACCGAGGCGGTCCGCAATGAGGAGTTCCCCGTGCCGGCCGGCATCGAGATGGTGCCGGTGGACCGCAATACCGGCCTGCGCGCCACGCCCGCGTGCGGCGACGCGGCGTTGCTCGAGGCCGTGCCGCCCGGACGCACGCCGCAGGAGTGCAGCGCGCAGGCGCACGCGGTCATCGCGATGCCGTGGCTGAAGCAACTCGCGTTCTACGTCTACAAGCCGGGCGAACCGCCGACGACGCCGGAAGCGATCGCCACCGCCGAGCGCCGGCTCGCCGAAGAGGTGTCGGACAAGCGCTAGCCGCCCACCACAACCAGCAGGAAGCAGGGCGTCGGGGCGAGCGCGATCTGCATGCTAGACTTTCCCAGTGGCCTCGCGACCCAGCCAGAGCAGCACGCAAGCTGATGCTGCGCGCGCGCCGATAGCATTCTGGCCCATGCCCCACGAGGACGATTGACCCAATGTTGACGCTCATCGTCTTCATCATCGCCGTCGCCCTCGTCTTCGACTTTTTCAACGGCTTCCACGATGCCGCCAACTCGATCGCGACCGTGGTTTCGACCCGCGTCCTCACGCCGGGACTCGCGGTGGTCTGGGCCGCGTTTTTCAATTTCGCGGCCGCCTTCGTGTTTCCGCTCAGGGTCGCGACCACGATCGGCAAGGGCTTGATCGCGCCCGACGCCGCGACCGCGTACGTCATCCTCGCAGGACTCATCGGCGCCATCGCCTGGGACATCCTGACCTGGTATCTCGGCCTGCCGACGAGCTCCTCGCACGCCCTCATCGGCGGCTTCGCCGGCGCCGCCGTGGCCCGAGTCGGCTGGAGCGCGGTCCTCTTTGGTGGCTGGACCAAGACCGTGGTCTCGATGTTCGTGTCACCGGTGCTCGGCCTCGTGCTCGGCCTTCTGCTGATGACGGCGGTGTCATGGTTGTTCCGGCGCTCGATGCCGACGCGCGTAGACAAGTACTTCCGCAAGCTGCAGTTGGTCTCGGCCGGCCTCTACAGCCTCGGGCACGGCGGCAACGACGCCCAGAAAACGATGGGCATCATTGCCATCCTGATCTACACCTACCAGCGCTCAGCCGGTCAGGCGCCCAAGGATCTCCACATCACGTTGTGGATGATCCTTGCGTGCCACGCCGCAATCGCGCTCGGGACGCTCTCGGGCGGCTGGCGGATCGTGAAGACGATGGGCTCGCGCATCACCAAGCTGAAGCCTGTGGGCGGCTTCTGCGCCGAGACCGCGGCCGCCCTCACCCTCTTCGGCAACTCCTATCTGGGCATCCCGGTCTCGACCACGCACACGATCACCGGGGCGATCATGGGCGTGGGCTCGACGCAGCGGTTCTCCGCCGTGCGTTGGGGCATCGCCACCCGCATCGTGTGGGCGTGGGTACTCACGATTCCGGGCTCAGCGCTCGTCGCCGCGGCATCGTACGCAGGAATCTCGCTCTTGATCCGCGGCTGAAAGCGCCCCCTGACCTTGTTGGCACTGGTCGCGCATTATGTCGACATGAAAACGAGTATTAGAGTTCTAGGTCGGTGCGCTCTTAGGAGCTCTTGATGATGATACTTTCGATGACGTTGGCCGCGTCTTCGCAGCGGTCGGTGGCATCTTCGAGATAGGCAAAAAGATCCTTCAGCTTGATCACCTCGACAGCGTTCTGGGCATGGTCGAAGAGCTCGGCGAGCGCTTCCCGGTGGACGACGTCGGCTTCGTTCTCAAGCCGATTGATCTCAACGCATGAAGCCACCGCCTCGCGCCGGCGCTTGGGATCGTGCAGCGCCCGCACGGCCTTCTGCACTTCCTGGGCGGACGCGACGAGGATGTCGGCAAGTGCGAGGAAGCGCTGGGGGAGCTGCGTAACGTGGTAGACGACCATGCGCTGGCTCGCCGTGTCGGTGGCGTCCAGGATGTCGTCGAGGCGCGTGATGAGCGCGTAAATGTCCTCGCGGTCAAAGGGCGTGAGAAAGGTGGCGTTGAGCTTGGCCAGCGTTTCGTGCGTGATCCGGTCGCCCTCGTGCTCGAGCTCCTTCACGCGCTCGGCACTGGCAGGCAGGTTCGAGAGGTCGCTCAACTGCTCGCGAAACAAGCTGACGCCGTGCACGATGTTCGCCGAGGCCTGCTCGAACAGGGCGTCGAAGTCTTCACTCTTGGGCAGGAACCAGCGCACAGGACACTCCGCGGTGCCGGGTTGGCACGGGCAGAGTATACACAGTCAGGTGCTTGTTCTGCGCTGCGTGGGCGTGCTGCGGTGCAGGGCCGGCGCAGAGGTTTCGGCGCCCCGACGGCGCGCGGACGTCAGACCTTCTTGAACACCTCGTCGAGCGTCTGCAGGAAGGTGTCCGGGCCGACGAAGCCGGGTATGCGCTCGATCTCCCGTCCGCTGGCGTCGAGAAAGATGATTGTGGGAAAGCTGCGAACACCGTATCGCTCCGCCAGCTCGCGCCCTTCGCGCTCAGCGTCGAGCCGGAGCGGGACCACACCTGCGAGCGCCTTCTGCACGTGTCCGTCGGCAAGCGTGGTCTCGTCCAGGCGCTTGCACCAGCGGCACCAGGTGGCGTAGAAGTCGAGCATCACCGGCTTCCTGTCGTTGCCGGCGCGCGTCAACGCGGTCTTGAAGTCGCGCTCCCATCCGATCGCCGAGGCTGCCGTCGACACTGCCGGCGCGTGCTCGCTGCGCCAAGCGGAGATCCCGAGCGCCAGCACAAGCACGACCACCAGCACGCCCCACCACTTCTGCGTCATCAAGCCTCCAGGCCGTGGCCTGCGGCCACGACGCGACCATGGTAACAACCGAATACGCAGCAGCATTCTCGCGCTCAACGCGCCCGACGCGATGGCGTCCGAGCGCTTCAAAATGGCGCCAGCGCAGAGCCTGCCGGCAGGAACCACACGCGGCTGACCGCGACGCCCAGCGCGCGCGGGTCGCTCCCGCCGGGCACGACCGTCGAGCTCGCGATCTCGAGCGTGGCGCGCCCGCCAAGCGCGAGCTCCTTCGGCACCGGCAGCGCCACCCGCACGAGATCGGAGCCGACCGTAAGCGCGGTCCGCGCCGACCCCAACCGCAACTCCACGGCCGCCGCCTGCGGTCGCGGCGCAAACAACTCGACCCCGACCATGCCGGCGGCGACCGGCAACGTGAGCGACGCGTGGGCGCCGGTCCAGGCCGCCGGGCGCGCCGGGTTGCCGAGCAGCTCGGCTGGGTGCGTTCCCTTGGCCTCGGCAAATGCGGCAAAGAGAGAATCAGGTTCAGGGAAAAAGGCGTACGGCGCGGGCACGTGAGGTGGCGCGAGCAGCGAGATTCCGAACAGGCGCAGCGCGAGCGGGCGAGCATCACCAGCCGTGCGCGCCTCCGCAGCGGTTTCGAGGTCGAGCCGCAGCACGCGCTTGGCGTCCGCGGGGCGCGAGATCGGGACCGCGACGATCTGCCGCCCCCCGGTCAGCGACACCGCCAGTGCCGCGACACCGTCCACCCGTGCCACGAGCGCGACGCCGGCCAACTTTGGGTGCACCTCGAGAGCCATGAGCATGACGCCCTCGCGAGCCACGGGTGGCGCCAGCAGCGAAGCACGGCGCTGGCACCAGACAAAGCGGCGCGTGCCCTCCCATTCGGGGGGGTAACCCCCGCCAACCACCATGACCGGGTTGCGGACGAGGCGCGCCTCGAGGAAACGGTCCTGCGATAGCTGCCACACCCGGGGCTCGTCGCAGCGCGCCTCGATGACGCGCGAGACCGGGCTCGCGACCTCGGCGCCGAGCCCCTCGGCGAGCAGCCACAGAGGCGTGCCGGTGAGGCCGGCGTGCGAGCGCTGTGCATCCGACAGACGCAGCGAGGGCAAGGCCAGCCCGCCGGTCACGGTGCCGAGGTTGCGGAACGAGAAGAGTTGGTCCTCGAAGACGAGCACGCCGCTGCCCTCGCCCACGACGGTGCGCAGCAGCGCGGCCACCGGCAGGTCGTGGCTGTGCAGCCACGACAGTGCCGGCAACGTCCACCATGCGCCCACAGTCGCGGCAACCACGCTGAGCGCGATCGCGGCGCGCGCGCGCACCAGCCATGCGCAGCCTGCCACCGCAGGCGTCGCAAGCAACAGCCACACCAACACCCAGTAACGCGGGTAGGTGCGGTTGTCGGCGAGGAGGACAAGCACCGCCAGCATCGCGCCCGCGAGTGTCCCGGCGAACCACCAGCGCAGGGTGTGTCGAAAGCGCCACCAGCCGGCGGCGGCGAGCAGTAAGAACGCTACTGCCGGCGCCGGGCCGGCCAGGCCGCGGACAAAGCCCCAGCGACCGAACGCCCAGGGCTGGGTGCCGAGCGCGCTGAGGTGCTCGCCGGCGTGGACCACGCTCACCTGCCACAGAAAACGCCACCCTCCTGCCGCCAGCGCTGCCGGGGCCACCACGGCAACGAGCAACGCTCCACCGGCCGTCACTCCCTTGAGCAGGCGGCGCGGCTCGTCACGCACACCCCACGCCGCGAGTGCAAGCGCGAGCAGGAAGAACGGCGCCAGCGGCGGCCGCACCAGGGCGGCCGACACGATTGCGAGCACGCCGGGGACAAACGCGGCGCGACCGCCGCGCAGCCAGAGGCCGAGCCCGATCACCGTCAGGGCGGCGGCAGGCGTCTCGGAGAAGCCGCGCGTGGCATGGAACCAAACCCCAGGGATGAACGCGGCGAGCAGCGCGCCACCGAGCGCGACGGCGCGCCCGGCGAGGCGGTCCCAGAGGCCGACGAGCGCCCAGAGGCCGAGCACGGAGAGAACCGCGCTCGCGAACTGGAGCGCGGCCAGCGGATCCGAGGCGCCACACAGGCGCACGAGCTTGCCAAGCGCGATCCAGAGCGGAAAGCCCGGCGGCAGCGGCATGTGCCGGCCCGGATCGAACTCCATCACGCCGCACGCCATGAGCGCCTCGTCCTGTTCCCACGGCCCGGCAGGACGGAGGAGCAGGCGGGACGCGAGCAGGCCCGCGACGATGGCGGCGCTGGCCGCGTGCGCGGCGAGCCGGTGCCCAAGCGGCAGCAGCGGCCAGGGGAAAATTTGCCCTGGAAGCCGCGCAAAGCGCTGGAAACGCTTCACGCTGCGAGTCTAGCATCGCGCAGCCCGCGGCTCGGCCCGGAGGCGCTCGCGTGCTCGCGGGAAGTGTCGGTGGTAAGCTTCGCGATCGTGTCCGAGGTCTCGGTGGAGTTCTCCGGCGTGAGCAAACGGTTCGGCGCTCGCACTGCGCTCGCCGCGGTGAGCGGCCGTCTCGAGCCCCGCCGGGTGCTGATCGTGGCCGGTCCCAACGGCGCCGGAAAGTCCACCCTGCTCAATATCATCGCCGGTGTGCTGCGGCCTTCCCGCGGCGCGGTCGCCTACGAGCGCGACGGCGAGGTGTTGCCCCGCCCGCGCTGGTTCGAGTGCCTCGGCATGGCCGCCCCGGACATGGCGGTGTACGAGGAGCTGTCCGCGCTCGAGAACCTGCGTTTCTTCGCCCGCGTGCGAGGTGTGCGGCGCAGCGCCGACGAGCTGCGCGACCTGCTTGATCGGCTCGGGCTGCCGGCGCGTGAGCACGGGCGCGCCACCGGAACGTACTCGTCGGGGATGCGGCAGCGGGTAAAGCTGGCGCAGGCCGTTCTGCACGAGCCACCGGTGTTGCTCCTCGACGAACCCTCCTCCAATCTCGACGAGGCAGGCCACCGGCTCGTGGCGGAGCTGGTTGCAGCCTTTCGCACCAAGGCGGCAGTGGCAGTGGCCACCAACGATCCGCGGGAAGTGACCTGGGGCGATGCGCGCGTCGAGCTTGCTCTCTGAATGCCTCGCCGTCCTGTCGAAGGACCTGACCGCCGAGCTGCGCAGCCGGGTCGCGCTCAATGCCGTTGGCCTGTTCGGTCTGACAACGCTGATCGCGGTGGCGTACCAGATCGGCCCGTACCGGATCCAGGAGCAAGACCGCCCCTTCCTGCTCGCGGCGTTGCTCTGGATCATCCTCTTCTTCGCCGCCACTTCCGGGCTTTCGCGCACGTTCGTCAAGGAGGAGGACGCTCACACCGCCAAGACGCTGCGGCTTGCGGCTCGACCGCTTGCGGTGTTCGGCGGCAAGTTGCTCTTCAACCTCATCCTGCTCGCCGCGCTCTTCGTCTTTATTGTGCCGCTTTACTGCGCGCTCATGGGCTACGCCGTGGCGGGCGTGCCGGGCCTCGTGGCCGTGCTCGCCGCCGGTGTGTGCGGACTCGCCGGCACGTCCACTCTGGTAGCCGCGATCATCGCCCGGGCTTCGGGCTCGAACACGCTGTTCGCGATTCTCTCTGTGCCGCTCGTGCTGCCGCTCCTTGTCATGCTGATCCAGGGAACGAGGGCTGCGGCGGGCGCGCCCGACTTCGCGGTTGTGCTGCCCGCACTTCGCGGTATCGTGTCCCTTACGGGCGTCACCGTTGTGACCTCGATATTCCTCTTTCCGGTGGTGTGGCATGACTAGAGACCAAGTCCGAACGACCCTGCACTGGCTGCTCGGGATATGGCTGCTGGCGGTGATCGCAGCGGCGTTCTTCTACGCCCCGACCGCACGAAGCTTCAAAGGCGAGTCGGCCAGGATCGTGTTCTTCCACGTGCCGCAGGCGTGGGTGGCGGTGCTCGCCTTCTGCGTCAATCTGATCGCCTCGCTGCGCTTCTTGCGCAGGCGGGAGTTGCTCGACGATGCGCGCGCCGCTGCGGCGGCACGGCTCGGCCTCGCCTTCTCCGTGCTCGCCACGGTCACGGGCTCGATTTTCGCCAACGTGATGTGGAACTCGTTCTGGAACTGGGACCCGCGCGAGGTGTCGATCGTGATCCTGCTCGTGATCTACGCGGCCTATTTTGCCCTGCGCCAAGCCGTAGCCGACGACGAGCGCCGGGCCGCCCTGTCCGCCGCCTACGCCGTGCTTGCCTTCGTTACGATGCCGTTTCTGGTGTTTGTCGTGCCGCGCATCTACTGGTCGCTCCACCCCGACACAATCATCAGCTCGAGCGGCGCGATCAAGAGCCAGATGGACCCCCGTATGCTGAAGGTCCTGATCGCCTCGTTAGTGGGATTTACTGGGCTGTTCGTCTGGTTGTACACTCTGGAAGTTCGGGTCGCGCGGGTGTTGTCCGCGCGCCGCGCGCAGGAGGTTTGACGATGCCGGGTCCCAACAGTCTGATCTGGGTTGCGGCGGTGACTCTGGTGATCTGGATCGGGATATTCGCCTACTGTCTGGCGCTCGATCGCCGCGTCCGAAAGCTCGAGGAAGAGCGATGAACCGCAGGACGCTGTGGACGATCCTCGGCGTTGGGGCGATCGTGGCCTTCGTCGCCTTCGGCGCCGGCGCGTTCAAGTCCAACCTCACCCCGTACGTGAGCTTCCAGCAAGCGCGCGCCACAAAGGATGCAGTGCAAGTCGCCGGCAGACTCGTCAAGGGATCGGACGCGTTCGAGGAGTCCTCTTCCCGCCTGCTCTTCACGCTCATGGACGACCACGGCGACACCCTGCGCATCGCCTACAAGGGGCTGAAGCCCGGCAATTTCAATGAGGCCACTCAAGTGGTGGCCATTGGTCGTTTCCACGGCGGCGTGCTCGAGGCCGAGAAGCTGCTCGTGAAGTGCCCGTCAAAGTACCAAGGGGTCGAGGAGAAGGAGTACCGCTCCAGCTCCTCGTGAGGACGCCGGCCCCGGCCGGGGTCGATGCGCTTTGGGGGAATCATGTTCATTCCAGGTGCCGTGGCGCTGTGGGGGGCGTTGTTTGCCCTGATCGCGTCCACGATCTTCTACATCCGCAGCCTGCGCGGTGATGCGGGCGCGCGGGCGTGGGCGCGCCAGACGTACGCGCTCGCCGCGATCGCCACCGTGCTCGCGACCGGCGTCCTGCTCTTTCTGATCCTTACGCACGACTTCCGCATCCACTACGTGTTCTCGTACTCCGATTTGTCGCTGCCGACCCCCTACCTCGTTTCGACGCTCTGGGCGGGCCAGGAGGGCAGCTTCCTGCTCTGGTTGCTGTGGGGCCTGGTGGTGGGCCTGCCGCTCATCCGTTACGCGCAGCACTACGAAGACCGCACCATGATCGTCTACAACCTCGCCCAGATCTCGCTCGTCCTCATCTTGCTGCGTCAGTCCCCGTTCCGCTTCCTCACCGACCTTTCCCCCGGCCAGGCGCCGTTCGACGGCCAGGGCCTCAACCCACTCCTGCAGAACCCCTGGATGACGATCCACCCCCCGATCATGTTCCTTGGCTATGCGGCGAGCGCAGTACCGTTCGCGTTCGCGGTCGCGGCGCTCTGGGAACGGCGGTATGACGAGTGGACGAAGGCGTCGCTGCCGTGGGCGCTGCTGACCGTGGTGACGCTGGGCTGCGCCATTCTGCTCGGCGGCTACTGGGCCTACGTCACGCTCGGTTGGGGCGGCTACTGGGGCTGGGACCCGGTCGAGAACTCCTCGCTCGTGCCCTGGATCGCCTCCGCGGCACTCGTGCACGGCATGCTGCTCCAGCGCGCGCGCGGGCGCTTCCGCAAGCTCAACTTCTCACTCGCCATCCTCGCCTACGTGCTCGTCGTCTACGCCACCTTCCTGACGCGTTCGGGCGTGCTGGCGGACTTCTCCGTGCACTCGTTCGTTGACCTCGGCATCACGAGCTGGCTGGTGGGGAACCTGGCCGGCGCCATCCTGATCGGGTTCGGCTCGTTGGCGTGGCGCTGGCGGGAGATCCCGCGCGAATCCGGGGACGAGCCGTTCCTGTCGCGCACGGTCTTCTTCGTGCTTGCGATCGCAGCGCTGCTTGGCACCGCAGCGATGATCCTGCTCGGGACCTCGGCCCCGCTCATCACTCGGCTCGCCGCCAAGCCGTCGCAGGTCGGACCGGCGTTCTACAACCGCGTGCTGCTTCCGGTCGGCATTTTGCTCGCCTGCTTGCTGGGTATTGTCCCCCACCTGAACTGGCGCGGCGCCGCCCGCGAGTTCCGCCGGCGCACGCTCATCGTGGCCGCGGCCGCCGCCGCCGCGACCGGGGTCGCCGTCGCGGTCGGGGCACATGGCGTCCTCTACGTCGCCTTCCTGCTCGTGTCGCTGTTCGCGTTCTTTTCGAACCTGGTCAAGACAGTGGACGAGTTGCGCTCGAAACGCGTCCGCGCCGCGGGCGGCTACCTGGCGCACGTCGGCCTCGGGCTCATGCTCGCGGGCATCATCACCTCATCCGCCTACGACCGCACCGCGAAGGTCGTGCTGCCGCTGGGCGAGGGCAAGCACGTCTTGGGTTACACGCTTACGTTCAAGGGTGTGGAGAAAGCGAAGCCGGGTGCACGCGACGCTATGCTGGTCGAGGTGCGCGAGGCGGACGGGAGCAGCTACGTCGCGCGTCCGCACCTGTTCCGCAACCAGAAGACCAACCAACTGGTCGCCAACCCCGACGTCCGCGTTCACCTGACGCATGACGTCTATGTGTCACCGATCGAGTTCGACCCCGGCACACCATCGGACAGCTCGCAGACACTGGAAATCGCCAAGGGCGAGACGAGACCGTTTGGACCGCTCACGGTGACGTTCCAGGGCTTCGACATGTCCGGCTCCCACGGTGACGGCCAACGCATCACGATCGGCGCGCGCATCAGCGTGCGTGACGCCGGCCGAACCGAGCAGCTCACTCCGAAGATCGCCACGAGCGAGCAGGGCTTTGTGGGCGATCCCGTGGCTCTCGCGGGCCGGCCGGGTGTTGCCGTCCAACTTACCGGCATCGACGCGAGCGGCGGCCGCGTTCGGCTCGCGTTCTCAGGCCTCGGCGGGGGCGTCGCGCAGCGTGCGGTGCTGCACAAAGGCGAGACGCTGACCTACCGCGACGTCCGGTTCCGCTTCGACGGGTTCGACCTTTCGGACTTCGATCCCGAGGCGGGAAAGATCAACATTGCCGCGGTCTTCACGGTGACCGGCGCCGGTGGCGCCAGCGCGAGGATCACCTCGCGGTACCGGGGCGGCGAGCGGGGCGAGACGCACGAAGACGCGCAGGTCCCGGGGCTTGCCGGTGTTGCGCTCAGGCTGGGCAAGATGAACGCCAGCGACAAGTCCGTCGAGGTCGAGCTCATGGACGGTCAGGCGTCCGTGTCGCCGGGCGAGCCGATGCGCTTCTCGGTGGACTTCACCGTCAAACCACTCATCGGCTTGCTCTGGACGGGCCTGGTCGTCCTGCTGGCAGGCGGTATCCTGGCAATGGCGCGGCGCGGCCAGGAGTTCACCACGGCCCTCGCCCAGCCTTCGAGCTCATAGGCCAGCGTGCGCTTGAGGCTCCTTTTGCGAGCGCAGATCTGGCCGCCGTGACGGGCGCATGGAGGGGCAAGGACCCTGCGACGTCTCGCGGCGGACTCGGTTCGGGCTTTGCGCTTGCTGCGCCGGCACGATGCAGGTCACAGACACTGGCCACGCGCTCGTGGTTATACTAGGCGCGTATGCGAGGCCGGTTTCTCTTGCCGCTCTTCCCGTTGCAGGACAACGTCCTGCTTCCGGGAGGGGATCTCCGTCTGCCGGCCGGCAGCGCGGTCGCGCGCAGCGTGCTGGCGCGGGCGCGGGATTTTGGCGGTGCCGTGGTGGCGGCGCTAGTTGACGGCGAGAGCGTGCACGAGGTCGGCGTCACCGCGATGCTGACACACGAGGGTGAAAACGAGACCGCTTTGCACGGTGTCAGCCGCTGCCGCCTCGTGTCGCTCGTGAGCGAAGAGATCACGCTGGTGCAAGCCGAGAGGTACCCTGACGCCCCGGTCGTTGACGAGCGTGCGCAGAGTCTCGCGCACTTGCTTGCGACAAGCTACACGCGTCTTTGCCGCCGCATCGGCCGTTCGGCGACCGTGTCTTCACCACCGGACCTGAGCGGGCTGACCTGGCGGGTCACCGCGGCGCTCGGGCTCCCGGTCAACCAGCAACAGGAGTTCCTCAACGTGCCCGACCCGCTCACACGTGGGCGGCTGCTGCTGATCGCCGTGCGCGAGCTTGGGCACCGGGAGAGGTTCCTGCGCCCCTGGGCACATCTGCGCACCACGGAACCTTGGAACTGACCGATGGACATAGGCAAACTCGAAATCAACCTCGATGCGTGCCGGCTCAGCAGCCAGATTCTGCGCCGGCTGCGTACGATCGTGCGCGACACTTTGCGAACGCTGTTCGGCGATGATTGGATCACAGCCGGCGTACCACCCGAGCTCTGGCAGCACCTCTCGCGCCGACAGGCGCGCGAGGCGAGCATCAACTGGAACCTCTCGGACGACGTCGACATCCTCGACTACGCCGGCTTCGCCGACGTCTACGACCTGATCGTAACCCACGAGCCGCTCCTGGAGCGCTTCTTGAACCTGGCGCCCGATGCGAGCGTGCTGCGAATCCGTTTCCTCGAGCTTGACACCATCATCAGCCGGATCGCCTATGCGCGGCCCGTGACGGAGACCGAGCTGGGGTTCCTCGCGAGCTTCGACGAGCGCCTGAAGCGCGCCGGCGATGGTGCCGGGGCCGCGCCGCGCGGCCCACGGGTGCCGACCCGGGCACGACCGCCTGCGGCGGCCAAGGCCGAGTCAGTGCAGCCCCCAGCGGCAGAGGCGCCGCCCGCACCCGTCGCCAAGGTGGCCCCGCCGCAGCCCGCGGAAGCCGTCACTGAGGCGGCACCCGCTGCGCCCCCGCCCAAGCCGGTGCGCAAGGCCCCAGCCGAGGGAGCCAAGGCGGCGGCGCCTGAGGCGGCACCCGAGGTTGCGGCGCCTGTCAAGGGCGAACGCCCGGTGGGAGTGCGTGAGCTCGAGGCGGCGCTCAAGAAGGCCGACGACAAGCAGATCCTCGGCGCTCTCTACCACGAGATCACCCGGCTCGCCGACGGGCTCTGGAACGGCGACGTTGCGGCGCTGACGGCAGGCACCTGGAACACGGTGCGTGAGTCGGCGTGGTACAAGGAGCGCTTCAGCAAGCTCGGCTTGCGGCCGCTCTCGGATTTCTACGGCCTCTTCGAGTCGGTGCGCGACAAGGCACACAACGGCGCCTCCCGCAACGAACAGCAGGACTTCCTCAAGGATCACAACTTCGTCCAGGTCCTGCTCGCCCTCAAGGAGCTCTTCCGTCTGCGCACGCGCTGACCAGTCGTCATCTCTCACCACTTGCGCTCAGAGGTGAGCCACAGCGAGGATCCAGGAGCCGATCTTTGCCGGCGCAACCAGGCGCCTCAACCGGGCTAGCGCTGCGGCGATCGAGCCGGGGCCGCAGCGACCGACCGCTCGGATAGCGCAAACCGGAATGGACGGCCATCGACGGACACATCAACGCACAGACTCACACTTGCACCAACGCGTGGAGCTGTTGGAATCAAAACGGCTTGCGGGCGATGACGAGGAAATCGCGCGGACCCGACAGCAGGTGGTCGAGGCGCCTGGCCAGCTCCTCGACCTCGGGCGCCTGGCCGGGTCGCGTGAGCGACTCCTCCGGCGCGAACGGATGTAGGTAGCGCGTCTCGACCACCTCGAGCCCGAGCGCGCGCATCGAAAAGGCAAGCGCTGCCGGATGCAGGGGGACGCGGTGAGTCGGATCGCTCCAGAACAGGCCGGCCCCGACGCGCAGCGACTCGGGGTTGGGGCACTCCACGAGCAGGATGCCGCCGCGGCGCAACGCCGCACCCGCAGCCTCGATAATTGACATCCACTCCGCCGCAGGCATGTGCTCGAGCAGGTGGATCGCCGCGACCGCGCCCAGGGACTCGCCAGGCTGTGAACGCAAGGTCGTGAGCGCGTCGCCGACCTCCGCGGCCAGGCCGCGGCGCCGGCACGCCTTCACCAACGCTGGGTCGTGGTCAACACCGTGCGCCGCAACGCCTCCGGCCTGCAGGACATCGAGCAGCTCGCCGCGCCCGCAGCCGAGGTCGAGCACGGGCGCGGCATCGCGCAGCAGCGGGACGTACTCCTCCACCCGGCCGAGGATCTCCTCGCGCGTCCCCCGGAAGCCGTCGAGAAACGCGCGCGACGCTGCCGTGATGGCCGCGGGGATCTGCAGCTCCACCCCGGTCTCGATCGCCACGTGGAGGGGCTCGTGCTGCGCCAGGCGCTGCGCCAGACCAGTGGTCACGGCAAGCTCCTCGTAGAGGCGCTCCACGAGCGCATCGAAACGCGCCGAAAGCGCAGGCAACCGGCCGTCACGAACCTCCTCGGCAAGAGCCTGCACGCGTTCGAGCGACGCCTGGAGACGCGCGAGATCTCGCTCTCCCTGCGCCAGCCGCTGGTCCCGCACCAGCTCGAGCTCGGCCTGCAGCGTTGCCAGCGCCTGCTGCGCCCGGCTCACATCCCCCTCCGCCTGAGGTAGGCGCTGGTCCCGCACGAGCTCGAGCTCGCCCTGTAGCGTCGCCAGCGCCTGCTGGGCCCGGCTCATATCACCCTCGGTCTGAGGTAGGCGCTGGTCCCGCACCAGCTCGAGCTCGCCCTGCAGCGTCGTTAGGGCACTCGTGACCTGCGATAGGCTCACGTCGCGCAACGACTCCATTTCGCCCTGCAGCGTTGTTAGGGCACTCACGGCCTGCGGCAGGCTCACATCGCGCAACGACTCCATTTCGCCCTGCAACGCAGCCAGCCCACCCTGCACCTGCGCTATGTCGGCCTGAGCCCGCGGCAGGCGCTCGTCGCGCACGCCCTCGAGCTCAACCTGGAGCGACCGCAGGGCATCGTGGAGCTGTCGTTGGCTTTGCTCGCACGCGGGGACGCGCTCATCCCGCAGCCGCGCAATCTCCGCGAGCTGCTCATCCAGCCGCGTGTCGAGATGGCGGCGGGTCTCATCCCTGGCGGCGATCTCGCGCTGGAGGTCGGACCCAAGCACGCTCGCTGTCGTCGCGAGCGTTGCAGCGTCGTGCGACAGGCGCTCGATCACGCCTTGCGCTTCAGCGAGCGCCGCAGTTCCAGACCGCTGCTGGGCGCGCACTCGATCCAGTTCATTCAGTTCGGGCCGCAGCGCCGCCAGGATTGCCCGCCGCACGCGAGCGACCAACCACAGCTTGAGCCCGCGAGCAGTGCGGCTGTCGTCGGTCGGAGCGAGCGGCGGCTGGAGTGCGCCCACGCGCGCTCAGGCTCCGGCTTCTACCGCTTCGGCCTCGACGTGGATGGTGACGGGCACGCGCACCTCGCGGTGGAGGTGGATCTCGACGGTAAAGGTGCCGAGGCGCTTGATGTGCCCCGCCAGCTCGATGCGGCGTCGGTCCATTGGCACGCCGCGGTCCGCGAGCGCCTCCGCGATATCGGTGGCGGTGACCGAGCCGTACAGCGTGTCGCCCTCGCCGGCGCGCCGACGGAACGTCAGCTCGACACCCGCAAGCTGCGCGGCGAGCGTCTCGGCGCTGACCTTCTCCTTGGCCTCGTGCTGGTCCCAGCGCTTTTGCTCCTGCTTGAACCGCTTCTGGTTCACGGCCGTAGCCTCGTAGGCGAGGCCTTTCGGGATGAGGTAGTTTCTGGCATAGCCAGGCTTCACCTCGCACACCGTGCCGCGCTCGCCCAGGTGCACAACGTGGTCGTTGAGAATCACCTTCATGACTGCTGTCCTCCATCCCATGCGCCGCCGCGGCGCAGCCGCACGAACGTGTCGGCAAGCCCGAATACGGCGACGCCCAGGGCCACTGGTATCTGCAACGTCAGCACCACCAACAACGCCCGCACCCACCGGTTCCCGGACAGGCGCGGCCCGAGATAGAAATGAATGATAGCGAGCCCGCCCACAAGATACAACCCGGCGACGGTCGCTAACAGATTGCCTGCCAGCCACTTGACCGGCCCGGATAGAAATACCCAGGCGAGTGCTCCGACGACGAAACCGATCGGCAGCCACTCCTCGGAGCGATAGAACGCGAACGGCTCGCTCCCGAGTGGAAGGCCCATGCGCGGCAGGCGGCCACGCAACCAGAGCACGCCGCCGGTGACATAGAGCGCCGCGAGTGCGGGGAGGAAGTACGCCGTCTGGCGCACCATCCAGGCGAACAACTCCTCGCTGCCGCTTCCTCCTCCGCCGAGCGTGCGCACCAGCTCCGCGCTGCCCTTGGTGGCATCGGCAAGAGCGCTGGCGACCGCATCCGCCGGGGCGATTGGGGCCGAGAGCCCAGCCAGCACCGCACACGAAAACACCAGTGCCAGCAACGTCACCAGGGCGACGAACCGGCCGCTGCTCCAGCGTGCCTGCAGCCACCACTCCACCGCGACCGCGGGCAGGACCGCAACCAACACATACCCCGCGCACGCCCCCACCAGCCAAGGTGACGGGACCGCCAGCGCCGCGCCCGCGAGCGCGACCGTGACCCAGCCCCACCCGAGAAACGACGAGCGCCCGTTCGCGAGCATGTGCACGAGCGGCAATGGGGCGAGAAGAGCGATAAAAGCCCCCAGCAACGGCACGAACGGCAGGCTGGCGAACGCCGCCAGAGACAGGAACCCAGCCGTCGCGGGACTGATGCGGCGCAGGGACGGCGGTCCGGAACTCACCGGCGCCGAGGCCATTGGACGCCGACTCTCAGTCTCCCAGGAACGGCAGCAGCGCCATCAGGCGCGCGCGCTTGACGGCCCGGGTCAGTTTGCGCTGGTAGATCGGGTTGGTCCCCGACACTCGCCGCGGCAGGATCTTGCCCGAAACAGGAACGTACTGCCTGAGAAGGTCAAGGTCCTTGTAGTCAATGTACTCGATGCCTTCCGCGGTGAACTTGCAGGTCTTTTTCCGCTTCACGAAGTACTTCTTCTTCGCCATGGCTAGCTCCCCTGTGCCGCGGGCGCGGCGGCTGCGAGCCGTTCCTTGTGAGCCTTCTTCGCGGCCTTCTGCTCCGCACGCTTCTTCTCCATCTTGCGTGCACGCTGCATCTCCCGGTCCAGGTTGAGGTGGAGGTAGCGCAGCACCTGCTCCGAGAGCCGCAGCCGGTACTCAAGCGGCTTCACCGAGCTGCCCGGGCCGTCGTACTGCCAAAACACGTAGAAGCCCTCACGCTGGTGCTTGATCTCATAAGCGAGCAGGCGCTTCCCCCAAACATCCTCCTTGACGATCGTCGCCCCCTGCGCAGAGAGCAGTTCCCTGATCTCAGCGAGGAAGGCGTCGCGCTCTTTTTCTTCGATGGAGGCGTTGATGACGACACCAAGTTCATACAGCGGCATGTGTTCTCCTTTCGGCCTTCGGCCCCCGCATCGAGGCGGGAGCAAGGATCGCCGCCGCTGCGGCGGAAAAGAGATAATAGGCGAAGCGGCCCCGGAAGGCAAGCCAGGCCTGCGCTCGCCGAAATTTGGCGGACAACAGGCGCTGACCGCGGAGCCTGAAACAAGGCGCCGCACAGCCTCGTAGGAAGGTCCGGATGCGTCCGTTTGTGAACCCCTCTAAACTGGCGCTATGCCCCACGTCTCCGGGCGCGGCGGCCGCGCAACCACGTTTGCTGGACCGGGAAAGGAGACCTGACATGCATCGGATTCATGCTCTGATTGCCCTGGCCCTACTGGCGCTGGCGGCTTCGGCGCGCGCGCAGATTGATGCGCGCATGCTGCGCTACCCCGATGTCTCGGCGACCCAGATCGCGTTCGTCTACGCCGGAGACATCTGGCTCGTGCCCAAGAGTGGCGGCGTCGCGGAGCGCCTCTCGACCCCCAAGGGCGAGGAGATGTTTCCCCGCTTCTCGCCTGACGGGAAGCTCATCGGCTACTCCGCCAATTACGACGGGAACATGGATATCTACGTCATCCCTGCCGTAGGCGGCCTGCCCACGCGCGTCACGCACCATCCGGCGCCCGACCGCATGCTGGGCTGGTTCCCCGACGGCAACTCGATCCTGTTCGCCACCATGATGACGAGCGGCAAGGATCGCTTCAACCAGCTCTACAAGGTCGCCCGGGCCGGAGGGCTGCCCGAGCAGCTCCCGGTTCCGTACGGCGAGTTCGGGACCATCTCCCCCGACGGAAAGACGCTCGCATACGTCCCGATAAGCACTGATTTCCGCACCTGGAAGCGCTATCGCGGCGGCATGGCGCCCGACATCTGGCTCTTCGACCTCACGAGCTTTGCGTCACGCAACCTCACCAGCAACCCGGCCAACGACTCGCTGCCGATGTGGCACGGCTCGACGATCTACTTCCTCTCCGACCGCGACGCGCACGAGCGCGCCAACATCTGGGCGCACGACCTCAAGACCGGCAGGCTGCGGCAAGTGACAACGTTCACCGATTACGACGTGCGCTTCCCCGCGATCGGTCCCCAAGACCTCGTGTTCGAGAAGGGTGATCGCCTCTACCTAATGGATCTGACGAGCGAGAAGGTACGCGAGGTGAAGGTCGAGGTTGTGACCGACCGCGCCACGCTGAAAGCGCGCGCCGAGAACGTCTCCAAACTTGTCCGCAACGCCACGATCTCGCCGAGCGGCAAGCGCGTGGTGCTTGAGGCGCGTGGCGAGCTCTTCAGCGTGCCGGCGGAGCACGGCGTCGTCCTCAACTTGACCAACTCCTCCGGCGTCGCCGAGCGCTTCCCATCCTGGTCGCCAGACGGCAAGATGATTGCCTACTTCTCCGATCGCTCGAGCGAGTATGAGCTCACCCTCCGGCCCGCCGACGGCGCCGGTGAGGAGAAATCCATCACGAAGCTCGGGCCAGGCTTTCGCTACCGCCCGTTCTGGTCGCCCGACGGCAAGTGGCTGGTGTTCGCGGACCAGGCGATGCGGATCAACCTGTGCGAGATCGCCACCGGCAAGGTGACAACCGTCGACAAGGGCCTCTACATGTTCCAGGGCCCCCTCGATGCGTTCCGGGTGAGCTGGTCGGCCGACAGCCGGTGGTTCGCGTACTCGCGCAGCATCGAGAACCGCAACGATGTCGTGTTCCTGTACGACACCAAGGCAGGCAAGCTCACGCAGGTCACCGCCGGCTTCTATGCGGCGCGCATGCCGGCGTTCGACCCCGACGGCAAGTATCTGTTCGTGCTCACGGACCGCACCTTCAAGCCCAGCTACGGGGCGCTCGATCAGACCTGGATCTACGCCAACGTCACCAACGTGGCGGCAATCAGCCTGCGCAAGGACGTGCCGTCGCCGCTGGCGCCGCGCAACGATGTCGAAGGCGAGGACAAGAAGGGCGAGAAGAAGGACGAGGCCAAGAAAGACGAACCCAAGAAGGACAGCGACAAGGCGGAAACCGCCGACAAGGCCGAGAAGAAGGAGCCACCCAAGGCGGTGGAGATTGATCTCGACGGCTTCGAGCAGCGCCTCGTCGTCCTGCCACCTGCGGCCGGCAACTACGCCGAGCTCTACGTGATCGCCGGCAAGGTGCTCTACCGCCGCGAGCCGCGCACCGGCGCCGACGACGAGAAGAACCCAATTTTGTTCTACGACCTCAAGGAGCGCGAGGAAAAGACCATCCTTTCGGATGCCGACGAGTTCGCCGTCTCAGCCGACGGCAAGAAGCTGCTGGTGCGGAAGAAGCTCGAGTTCGCGATCATCGAGCCTAAGCCCGATCAGAAGATGGAGAAGAAGCTCGCGGTCAGCGGCCTTGAAGCGGTCATCGACCCGGCTGCCGAGTGGCGGCAGATCTTCAACGACGCATGGCGCATCGAGCGCGACTACTTTTACGACCCGGGCATGCACGGCGTCGACTGGCCCGCGATGCGCGAGCGCTACGGCAAGCTGCTGGCCGATGCCGTCACGCGCTGGGACGTCAACTTCATCATCGGCGAGCTCATCGCCGAGCTCAACTCGTCACACACCTACAGAGGCGGCGGCGATGTCGAGGAGGCGTCCGAACGCGGTGTGGGCCTGCTTGGCGCCGACTACGTCCTCGACGCGGGGTACTTCCGTTTCAAGCGCATTCTGGCGGGAGCGCCGTGGGACAGTGAGGTGCGCTCGCCACTGCGCCAGCCCGGCGTCAACGTCAAGGAGGGCGACTATCTGCTCGCGGTCAACCGGGCGCCACTCGATGCCGCGACTGACCCGTGGGCCGCGTTCCAGGGTCTCGCGAAGCAGACGGTTCTTCTCACCGTCAACGACAAGCCCACGATGGCGGGCGCGCGCGAGGTGCTCGTTGAGACCCTCGACAGCGAGGCGCGCCTGCGCAACTTGGCGTGGATCGAGGAGAAGCGCAAGCTCGTCGAGAAGGCGGGCGGAGGGCGCATCGGCTACGTCTACGTGCCCGATACCGGCGTCAACGGTCAGACCGAGCTCGTGCACCAGTTCCGCGCCCAGTTCACCAAGGACGGCCTGATCATCGACGAGCGCTTCAACTCCGGCGGCCAGATCCCTGACCGCTTCGTGGAGTTGCTCAACCGGCCTCTGTACAGCTACTGGGGCGTGCGCGACGGCGTGGACTGGCAGTGGCCCCCGATTGCGCACACCGGGCCGGAGGCAATGCTCATCAACGGCTGGAGCGGCTCCGGCGGTGACTGCTTCCCGTTCTTCTTCAAGAAAGCCGGGCGCGGGCCGCTAGTCGGCATGCGTACCTGGGGCGGCCTCATCGGCATGACTGGCGTGCCGGCGCTCGTGGATGGCGGGATGGTCACCGCGCCTACCTTCGGCATCTACTCCACCAATTCCACCAATGGCACGTGGATCATTGAGGGGCACGGCGTGGACCCCGACATCGAGGTGGTCGACGACCCAGCCAAGATGATGAATGGCGGCGATCCTCAGCTCGAGCGGGCGGTGCAGGAAGTGATGAACGTGCTCGCCAAGAACCCGCCGAAGCGGCCCAACAAGCCGGCGTATCAGGACCGGTCGCGCCCCTGACGCGTTGAGACGTGAAGCGGGCCGGCGCTTATAACTGGCGCCGGCCTGCGTCTTCTCAATCGCCAAGCTCCGGCTGTGCCTCGGATTGGAGCGTTTGGTTGAACAGGTTGGCGGCGCGCTCAAGGCCGAGGCGCAGCGCGGCCTCAACGCAGTCCGCCGCGCGCGACACCATCGCCGCAGCAACGTCGTGCTCATCTGCGTCAAACGGCGCCAGCACGTAGTCGGCGAGGTCGTCCCAAGCGTGCGCGCCGCGCACTCCGAGGCGCAGCCGCGGAAACGTGTCGCCGACCTCAGCCACCACCGAGCGCAGGCCGTTGTGGGTGCCGGCGCCGCCCCCAGCCCGCAGCCGAAGCTGACCGAGCGGTAGTTCGACGTCGTCCACCACCACCAGGCACTGGCACGGGTCGAGCACCTCCCCCTGGCAGAGCAGGGCGATGGACTCGCCGGACGCGTTCATGAACGTCTGGGGCTTGACGACCCAGACCCGCCTGCCGCTGGCTCGCCGCACAATCTCGGCTCGGTAGCAGCGTTGCCAGCGCGACAGGCGCCAGCGCCGCGCCAGCATGTCAGCAACCTGGAAACCGGCGTTGTGGCGGGTCGCGACGTACTCCGGGCCAGGGTTGCCCAGCCCGACGACGGCCACGATGTCCATGGCAGAGCGGGACGCCGGCTACTCGGCGGCTTCCTCGCCCTCCGCGACAGCCTTGCCGCGGCGGATGACCTCGGGCTCCGCCGGTTCGGCCGCCGCTTCGGGCACCGCCTCGGCCGCGGCCTCTTCCTCCGCCTTGATTCCGTGCGTCGCGACCGTGACGATGACCCTGCGCGGGTCATCGAGCGCCTTCACCCCCTCGGGCAATTGCAGCTCCCCGGCGGTGATGTGTTGGCTGAGGCCAAGATGACTGATGTCCACTCGGATGGCCTGTGGAATGCTGTCGGACAAGCACTCGACGTGCAGCGACCGCCCGACCCAGTCGAGGAAGCCGCCGATCTTGACGCCCTCAGCCTCGCCCTCGAGCACGATCGGGACCTCGACCTTCAGGCGCTGGCCCTTGATGACGCGGATGAAGTCCAGGTGGACGTACTGCCGCGTGATGGGATTGATCTGAGCGTCACGCACCATCGCGTGCCGCTCCTGCTTCGTGCCCTTCATGCGCAACAGGAACACCGTGTTGCGGCCTTTTCCCTGTCGCAACAGCTCGGTGACCGCGTGACGGTCGATGAGCACCGGTACGGTCTCCTTGCCGCCGCCGTAGACAACCGCCGGGATCAAGCCTTGCTGACGCAGCTTTCGGTTCACGCCCTTGCCAGTGGAGGTGCGGCGCTCCACCTCGATGACGAGCTCCTGCATTGCTGTACCTCCGCCCTTGCACACCCGCCGCAAGGGGGAAAAACCTTAGCATAGATCGCCCTGCGCGTCGAGCGCCACGTTGGGACGCGACCGTGCCGCCTCGTGAGCGGTGACTCGGCGAGGGTCTGCGCGCTATGTGCGGAATGTGCGGCTAGACAAACAGACTGGAGACCGACTTCGCCTCGTGGATGCGGCGGATCGCCTCGCCGAGCAGCTCGGCAACCGAGAGTTGTCGGATTTTGGCGCACATGCGCGCCTGCTCGCCGAGCGGGATCGTATCGGTCACGAACACCTGCTCAAGCGCCGATTTCTCGATCCGACCGACGGCCGGGCCGGACAGCACGGCGTGGACGCCGGCAGCGAAGATCCGAGCGGCGCCGCGCTGCTGCAGCGCCTCAGCGGTCTTCACGAGCGTGCCCGCGGTGTCGATAATGTCGTCCACGACCACACAGGGGTGGCCCTCAACCTCGCCGATGATGTTCATGACCTCGGCGTGGTTCGGGCTGCTGCGGCGCTTGTCCACGAAAGCGAGACCGGCCTCGAGTCGCTTCGCGAAAGCGCGCGCTCTCTCGACGCCGCCCGCGTCTGGCGACACGATGACGAAGTCGTCGAGGCGCAGCCGGCGCAGCTCCTCGATCAGGACCGGCGCCGCGAATAAGTGGTCGACCGGGATATTGAAGAAACCCTGGATCTGTGCTGCGTGCAGATCCATCGTCAGGATGCGGGAGGCGCCCGCCGAGGTGATTAGATCGCACACGAGCTTGGCGGTGATCGGCACCCGCGGCCGGTCTTTCCGATCCTGGCGCGCGTACCCCAGGTACGGGATCACCGCGGTGACGCGGGTCGCCGACGAGCGCCGGCACGCGTCGAGGATGATGAGGAGCTCCATGATGTTGTCGTTGACTGGGGGGCAGGTCGGCTGCACGACGAAGAGGTCGCCGCCGCGGACGTTCTCCTCGATCTGGCAGGCGCTCTCCCCGTCGGAGAAATTGTAGAGATCGAGCGCGCCGCGCTCGATCTGCAGGTAGTCGCAGATACGGTCGGTAAGCGCCGGATGCGCCCGACCGGACAAGACCACCAGAGGGTTCAAGTCGTGCATGCCGTCCTCGCCTCTGCCAACCTGGCTGGGGCGGCAGGACTCGAACCTGCAGATACGGGATCCAAAGTCCCGTGGCTTACCATTTGCCGACGCCCCAGTCGCCGTCAGAGTCTAGTCCGCGGCATGCAGAGGTGTCCAGCGGGCGCAGGTTACTCGTCCTCGCGCTCTTCGTCGGTCCAGAACTTCTCGTCGAGGAGGCGGCTCGCGATGACTTGCGTGCGCGAAGTATTGCCCTCGTCTCCGGGCGTGCCACGCTCGGCCACCGTGCGGTGATACTCGCCCAAGATAGCCTCTTCGAGCCACTTCCTGGCTTCAGTGTTGAGCGGATGGACGATGTCGCGGAACGACCCGTTGCGCAGCCGCCGCGCGGGCATCGTCACGTACACCGTCCCCTCTTTGCCCTCGAGCACACGAATGTCGCCCACGAGCACGACGCCGTCGAGCACCACCTGGGCGAACGCCTTTATCTTGCCGCCCTTGCTGAGACTGATCCGAACCTCGCTGATCTCCACCGTTCACTCCCCCGCCGAGGGCCGCAAACGCGACACGGCGCGCGTCAGGAGCGGAACCACCAACCGCCCAAGGCCGGCCAGCCCCGCCGCCGCTTCCTGGGCGCGCCGCTCGCTCTCATAAAGACCAAACACCGCGCCCCCGCTCCCCGAGACGAGCGCCAGCATCGGCTTCGTCTCCTCAATTCGCTTCAGGCGCTGCCCAACCTCGGGCCAGTGCCGCACAACCGTCGGCTGCAAGTCGTTGCGGCAGTGTGCGACCGGCAGATCGCCTCCTGCCGCCGACCACTGATATAGCGCAGATCGCTGCATGCTGTCTACCGGCCCGGCGACGAGCAGCCGATAGACCGCTGCGGTTGACACCGGCTCGCCTCCCGGCAGCAGGACCAGCCACCACGGCGGCAGGTCGGGCAGGGGTTTCAGCCTTTCGCCCCGACCGCTCCCAAAGGCGATTCCGCCAACGAGGAAGAAAGCCACGTCGGCGCCAAGCTCCGCCGCGAGCTCGTGCAGCGACAACTCCCCGGCGTGGCATTCCCAGAACCGGTCGAGACCCGCCAACGCGGCGGCGGCGTCCGATGAGCCACCGCCGAGACCGGCCGCAACCGGAATGCGCTTGCGCAGCGTGACGTGCGCGCCGACCGTGACGCCGCAGCGGCGGGCAAGTGCGGTTGCCGCCCTGAGCACGAGGTTGTCCTGGCCCAGAGGCGCAGCGCCGGCCGGCTCGACCGCGAGCGTCAGCTCATCCGCCGGCGCAATCTCGAGCTCGTCCCAGAGCCCGACAGCGGCGAACACGGTCAGAAGCTCGTGGTAGCCGTCGGCGCGGCGGCCGAGTACCTCGAGGTGGAGGTTGACCTTCGCCGGGCAGCGGACCGAGACGGTCACGATGCGCTTCCGCACGCCGGCCACGACAGCCACGCTGGCGCAGCCGGAGCCGCCACAGTGCCCAGGCTCTCAAGCGCGAGGCTGGCCGTCGTCGCGCCGGCGCGTATGACAATGCTAGCGGGCACGCTACCGCGCACACGCTCGAAGTCAGCGACAAGCCGCGGCGCATCATCACCCGGCCGCCCGATGAGCGCGCGAACCAGGTGCGGGGTCGGCCCTTCGACGCGAGCCCGTAGCCACCAGTCGTCGCCGATCGCCTGCACCCAACCCTGCGCTGCTGGGATCGCGCTCGCTCCCGGCGGCAGCAGCCCCAGCAGCAGCATCGCCGCGAGCGTGCCGTCGAGAGGCAGCGTGGCGCTTTCACCAATCGGCAACGTGCCGCGGGCGAGTTGCGTGCGGCAGCGCCCGCCACGCGCGACCAGCCAGCCTTGGCTGCCATCCACCCACGCATTTAAGACCGTGATTGCCGGCGGAAGCATGACGGTGAGGCCGAGGCGCGTGCCGTCCGCGCGCACGGCCATCACCATGTCGGAGTGGCCGCAGCAGGTGAGCCGGTAGAGCCCGGCAAACGAGTACGGCGGCGCGACCAGCGTGCGCCAACTTTCTGGCAGCGGACCTTCAGGGGCAACGCTTCGGCAGCCGGCCGATGCCAGCGCGAGAACGATCAGTCGCGCGGCGAAACTACGGAACGCCACCAGCGACCTCGACGAGCTTCTTCTCGATCCGCTCCTTTTGGCCCTCTTCTTCGGTCTTGTTGGCGAGGGCGCGGCGATACGCGTCCGCAGCCTTCACCTTGTTGCCACGGGCCTTGTAGAGATCGCCGAGATGCTCCTGCACCGTCATGTCGAATGGCTCGAGGCGCACGGCAATCGTCAAGTGCTTCTCGGCCAGGTCGAGATCGCCGAGACGGAAGTAGACCCAACCGAGCGAATCCTGGTACGCCCCGGAGGCCGGCTCGAGCGAAACTGCCTTGGTGATTAGCTCGCGCGCCTCGTCAAGGTGCACGCCGCGGTCCGCGAACATGTAGCCCAGGTAGTTGAGCGCAGCCGCGTTGTCGGCATGCTTTGCGATCAGCGTGCGAAACTCCTTTTCCGCCTCGTCCCAGGAACCGGAGCGTTCGAGCGCCGCCGCCAGAGCGAACTGGACCGTCGCGCTCTCAGTTAGCCGGGCAAGCGCTTGTCGCGCGCGGACCACCGTCTCCCTGTAGAGCCTGCGACGCTCCAGCGTTGCCAGCCCGGCCTCGACGTCGTCCTCACTCCCGGCGAGCAACGTTTCCACGCGCTGCCACCCGGAGGCGGCATCCCCAGCGGCGAACGCGAACTCCGCCTGCAGACCAGCCAGCGTGCGGGCGGTGTCCGGATCCGTTTCGATCTTCGCCTGGCCAAAGAACGTGACGCCCTCGCTCCACGCCTCGCGCTGTCTGAAATACTCGCCCCAGAGGGCCAACGCGCGCCGCGCTAGCGGTGGGTTGGGAAGCCGCTTCAGCCACGGCAGCGCGGTCTCCGGCTTGCGGTCCATGACCTCGATGGCGGCGCACTCCTCGGCAATCTCAACGCCCTCCGGTTGGGCCTCCATCTTCTGCTCGACGACCTGCTTCCAGAGATCGTCGAGCAGCATGCGCGCTGCCTCGAGACGCCGACCCTCAACCAGTACCCGCGCCAAGCCCATCGTCGCGCCCGCGTCGCCCGGGTGCGCCGCCAACGCCCGGCGGTAGACCTGCTCGGCACCATCGAGATCGCCCTTGGTCGCAAACATCACGGCCTTCAGCAACAGCGCTTCGCGCAGGCTGGGGTCCTTGGCGAGCACCTCGTCGAGCACCTCCTGGGCACGTTCGCGCTCACCCGCCCGAGCCAGGAGCGTCGCCCATCGCGTGAGTCCGGCAAGCGTGGCGCCGTCCGTCTTTAGGAAACCTCCCAGCAGATCGGCGGCCTCCTTGAATTTGCTTGCCGCCGCAAGCGTGTCGACCAGCTCGAGCGTGGCGCGCGGGCGCAACTCCGCAATCGCCGCCGCACGCCGGAAGTAAACCATCGCTTCCTCAACCTTCCCCAACTGTCGCAAAGCCTCGCCGGCGGGGATAAACAGGCGGGGGTCGTCGGGGCTGTCCCCGAGCAGCACTTGGAGTTGCTGCCAGGCCTCCGCGCCCCGACCGAGCCGGAGCAGCGTCTGCGCCAGCGTCATGCGGACCTGCGGGCCTTGCGGCACCGCGTCCACGCCGCGCTGCAGATGGGTCACGGCTTCCTCGAGCTCCGTGCGCTTCTGCGCCGAGGCCGCCAGGAGCACACCAAGCATGGCCTCGCCGTTTGGGCTCAGGGAGCTGGCACGGCGAAGCTGCAGAATCGCCTCGTCCACGGTGCCGGCGTCGGCCAGCGCCAGTCCGAATTCTTCTGCGAGATCTGCGCTCTCGGGGTCGAGCTTGACGGCTTGACGCAGCAGCTTGAGCCCGTCGGCGAGTTCGCCGGAGCCAAGCCGGAGTTGTGCCTGGGCGACGAGCGCCAGTGCCTCAACTGGTGCGCGATCTGCGCCCGCGGCACGTCCAACGCTCGCGCCGCCGAGAAGAAACAGGACCCCCACGACGCCGAAAGCGAGACTCCGCCTCACGCACACCTCCGCCGCGTCATTGTAGACGGTCTCCCTGCCGGGCCGCAGTCACGGCTTGGGCTGGTCGCTCCACGCCGGCACGACCGAGACGGGGCGCTCCGGCAGCACGGCGACATCCGCGGCGCCGGGCAGCAGCAGCTCTCGCGGCTGCCCCTTACCCCGCTTCGCCACGATCACGAGCGCGTCGCCGCCGGCCGCGAGCAGGTAATCGGCGGCCCAGGCTACAGCCCGAACCGGCCACGGCGTCGGAATGCGGCGGCGCTCCACGAGGGGCTTCTTCGCTTTCGGGTTGACCTTCACCACCAGCGCGGCGCCAGCGGAGCCGCGCGCGAGCGCGACGATGACCTCCCGCCCTTCGGCGTCGAGTGCCAGCGCCTGGATTGCGCCGGGGCACGCCAGAGGCGCCGGCCGTTGCCCAGCCGCCAACGTTATGATCGTGAGCTCCCCGTCGTTGCCGCCGACGAGCGAAAAGCCGCCGTCGGGCGCCACCGCCACCACGCTGATCGCACGGCCTACGTCCACCCGCGCCACTGCCGTGCCCGTTAGCGCCTCCACGACAATCAACTCGCGGTTCCCCGGAGGTTGGGGGATCACCGCCACTACGCGGCCATCGCGGGAACACGCGGCGCACAGTGGTCCGCCGAGGTCTGGCACCGGCACGCGCGCGAACAGGACACGCTCGGGATACGAGAGCGCCACGACACTGTCCGACAGGACGGCATAGAGGCGGTCGGCTTCGGTGGAGAAGAGCGGGAAAAGCCGCCCGCGCCAACGCTCACTGCGGCCGCTGTCAGTGACGGTGAAGGTGGCATCTTCGGCGCGCAGCGGCACGAGCACGCGCGCGTCTGGGGCAGCAAACACGCGCACGCCTTCAGCCGGGAGGCTCGTACGCCGGACCACCTCGGCGCGGTCAATGTCCACCAACACGACTTCCGTCGGGCACAGAACCGCTGCCACAAGCGCCAGAGTACTCGCGCTTACCATCGTGGGAGTGTAGCGCGTGCCGCCGGATAGAATGCCCTAGTGCACGAGGTGTTGATTCGGGAGCTGAAGCATTTTGCCACCCAGACGCTCGGCTTCCAGCTCGTCGGCATCGCCAGCGCCGACCCGCTCGACCGCGATGACAGCCGCTTGCAGGCATGGCTTGCCGCCGGCAGCCACGGCGAGATGAGATACTTGGCCACGACCGCGGCTGTGCGCGCGCACCCCGCCCGCTTCCTCCCCGGCGCCCGCAGCGTGGCCTGCGTGGCGATGAGCTATCACGACGCCCACGAGCCGCCTAGGCTGCGTCCCGAGGGCGGACGCGTAGTCGTGGCGCGCTACGCCCGGCGCAGCGACTACCACACGGTGCTCAAGACTCGCCTGCTGCGCCTCGGCCGCTGGCTTGCGGAAAAGGAACCGGGCGCCGGCTGGCGCGTCGCAGTCGACACGGCACCGTTGCTCGAGAAGGCGCTCGCTCAGCGCGCGGGCTTGGGCTGGATCGGGAGGAACACGTGCCTAGTCAACCCCAAGCTCGGCAGCGAGCTGCTGCTTGGGGAGCTCGTCACCACTCTCCCGCTCCCGCCCGATCCGCCGCAACCCGGAATGTGCGGCAATTGCCGCGCGTGCGTGGACGCGTGCCCGACCCGGGCCCTCGACGCAAACCGGGGGTTGCAGGCGCGCCGCTGCATCGCATACCTGACCATCGAGCACAGTGGTGAGCTGCCGGCGCCGCCTCCTCCGCCGCTGCACGGCCACCTCTTCGGTTGCGACATCTGTCAGGCGGCGTGCCCGTTCAACGAGGCCGCAGCGCCGTCATGCGCCGAGCCGCTGCGGCCCAGGCCCGGTTTGATTTCTCCGGCGCTCTCGCAGCTCGCAGCGCTCGACGAGCACGGCTGGCGCGCTCTTGCGTCCGGTACGCCACTGAAGCGCCTCAGCTTTGCCAAGTTGCGGCGTAATCTCGCGGCGCTTGCCACCTCCTGAAGCCTGGGGCCGGCGCTGGTTGCGATTGCGACACGTCCCTGATTTGCCCGGGAGGAACGTGCTTGTACCTTGACACGCGGAGCAAAAAGGGCTATAAGACCCGAGTCAATGGGGGCTTGATCAAGGCCCCCGGGCGGAGGACGCAAGCTCACCGCAGGACAAGAGCCAGACCACACGAGTCGCGGCTGATGATGTGGCCAGGTGGAAACGCCGGTGTTGCAACTTGTTCGTGCGTTGACTTTCGCAGGCAGATGGTGTGAACATGGCAACCAAGGTTGCCGACCTCGTAATGGAGGAAAGGAGAGGACAGATGCGCAGGAATCAGGTAATCGTCGGTGTGTTGATATTGGTTGCGGCCGTCATGGTCGTCGGCTGCGCGAAGCCGCCGCAGCAGGACATCGACGGCGCCAAGGCCGCCCTGGCCGCCGCTGAGCAGGCCGAGGCGCCGAAGTACGCCGCTGAGGCTTGGGACAAGGCACAGCAGGCGATGAACGCGGTGAATGCGGAGCTCGAGGCGCAGAACGCCAAGTTCGCCCTTTTCCGCTCCTACACCAAGGCCAAGCAGTTGATCGCCGACGCGACCACTGCCGCTAACGCAGCGAAGGATGCCGGCATCGCGGGCAAGGAAAAGGCGAAGAACGAGGCTAAGGCGGCGATCGATGCGGTGAAAGCCGCGCTCGATGGCGCCAACACCCTGATGGCAGCGGTTGAGAAGTGCCCGCGCGCCAAGAGGGCCAAGGAGGTCAAGAAGGATCTCGCGACCGTCAAGGGCAACCTGGACGGCTACAAGAACCAAATTGCCGAGATCGCGGGCAAGTTCACCAAGGAAGACTTCTTTGGTGCCAAGGCCCAGGCCGAGTCTCTGAAGGGCAGCGTCGAGGCGGTGGCAAAGGACCTCGGCGGCATCAAGACGAAGTTTAAGTGCAAGTAACATCCCGTTGCTGCAATTCCGGGCGGCCGGCGGCGGTGATCCGTTGCCGGCCGTTCCTTTTCTTGCCTCTGGGCTTAGCTGTCGTTCTGGTCGGCGCCTGCGCGCGACCCGCGCCCGATGTTGTCCCTGCGCGGCGCGCCGCCCGCATCGCCGTGAAGGAGCTGCGCGCCTGGGCGCCGTTACAGGCCCGCCTCGTCGAGAAACTCGTCGCGCTGGCCGAAGCGGCGACCGCCGGTGAAGCCAACACGCCGTTCTGGGAGGGGAGCATCGGCCGCACTGAGGCGGCATGGGCCAGGGCGGTTCACACCGCCCATGTCGCGCTCCAGGCCGTGCGCGCGCAACGCGCCGACAGCCTTCGTCAGGCGACCGAGCTCGTCACGGCCGTGAACGACGAGGTCGTGCGGGCTCGCGCTGAGATCAGGGAAACCGGCATGGGGCGGCGTGAAGCGATGGCCATGGAGGAGGCGAATGTGGAACACGCCACCGGCCAGCGCCTGCTAGCGGCGCAACGGTACGCCCAGGCCGCGGAAGAGCTGCGGGCCGCGAAGGCCAACGTGCAGATCGTGCACACAGGCTGGAACGCCCTCCACGCGCGCTTCTCTGACCCCAAGCTAAGGCGAGAGTGGCAGGAGTGGGCCAGCCAGACGATTGCGGACTCGCGCGCCTCGGGTGAGGCCGCGATCCTCGTCGACAAGCTCCGTCGCCGCGTCGTGCTCTACCGTGCCGGACGCGCCGAGGCATCGTTCCCGGCTGAGCTCGGTGCCAACGGCTTGCGGCGCAAGGAGCATGCCGGCGACCGCGCGACGCCGGAGGGTCGGTATCGCATCGTGCAGACGAAGGAAGGCAACGCCACCCGCTACACCAGGGCGCTGCTGCTGAACTATCCGAACGACGAGGACCGCATGCGCTTTGATCTGGCCAAGCGCCGTGGCATGATCTCGGCACGCGCCGGGATCGGCAACCTCATCGAGATCCACGGCGATGGCGGCGAGGGGCGGGATTGGACTGACGGCTGCATCGCATTGAAGGACTCGGACATCGAGTGGCTGTTCACCCACGTCCACGTGGGCACGCCGGTGACGATTGTCGGAACCTATGAGCACTGAGCCACGGCCGATACAGGCCAGCGACGAGCCCAGGCCTCGGAAGCCACGACCCCGCCTTGTGGTGACGCTGGCGGCCGCTCTGATCGTGCTGGCGGCCGGGACCAGCGCCGTGCTGGCCCGCCTCGGAAGATGCGACCATGCCGGGCCTTTCACGCTCGTCATGGGCCAGGCTGGTGAGGAGCGCGACGCAGCACGGCTGCGCAAGCGTGCGGCGCAGGCGCAGAAGGAGATCGAGCGGGTACGGCCGCGGGGCGTCTACCTCGTCGTCGACACCTACCGCAACCGGCTCTTTCTCGAGGAGAACGGGAAGGTCCTGCGATCGGCAGTCTGCTCGACTGGCAAGGGCGCCGTGCTGCGCGACCCGCGCAATGGCCACGAGTGGATCTTCGACACGCCGATGGGCGAGCGTGTCGTGCAGAGCAAGACCAAGAACCCAGTCTGGGCCAAGCCGGACTGGGCGTTCATAGAGGAAGGCTATCTGCCGCCACCACCTGGGTCCGACGAGCGCTTCGACAACGCGTCGCTTGGGGATTACGCGCTCTATATCGGCAACGGGTACATCATCCACGGCACCCTGTTCAAGAGCCTGCTCGGCCGCCCTGTCACGCACGGCTGCATCCGGCTCGGCGATGAAGACTTGGAGTTTGTCTACCGCCATGCGCCGATTGGCACACGCGTGTATCTGTACTAGCCTGGTTGCGGCGGCCGCATCCGCGGGCGATGAGCTGCCCAGCGCCTCGGCTGTGGTGGCGCTCGAGCTCGAGGCGGGGCTTGCCAGGCAGTCCGTCGTCTACCTGCACCTCGATCCAGGCCGTCGCACGCTTGAGATCAAGGCGCGCGGTGTCGTGCTTGAGAGCGTGAACCTCACTGGTATCGAGCTTGTGAACTACCAGCCGCTGGTGGGTGGGCATGTGCCCGCCGCGCCGCCGGTGCCGGCGGTTTGGAAGGTTACAAGCGCTCCGAGCGACCGCGAGCGCGAGCTCATCACCCCCGAGACGCTGCGCCCAATGCAGGACGAGGAGGAGGCGCCCGCTGCAGCCGCCTCCAACCCGTCGCCGACGCCGACTGTCATCGCTGAGGCTCCGACCTCGTTCCGCGCTAGCCTCGACATGAGCTGGGATCTCTGGCTGACGAACAGCTTGCCGCCGCAGGGGTTGTGGAGCCGGTTCGCGGCTGCCGTTAAGGATGGTTGGCAGCGGATGCACGGCCATGGCGAGAGCCACAGCGCCGCGATCACGCTCGCGATGGCGCCCGAGGATGTGAAACGGCTGTACCACGTCATCCGCGCCGGCATGACCATCCTCGTCACCGCCGACACCCCCTAGCCCGGACTATTCACGAAGGTGCCTACTGCGGCCGCGGATCTGGCCGCCCTGGCGGGCGTACTCGGGCTTCGCCTCCTGCGGCGTACGGCACAGTACGCCTCGGATTCTCAGCCCTACATGCGCCCACCATGACGACCACCTCCGCACCCTCGCTACGGCCCCTCATGAATAATCCGGGCTAGCGACGCTCCCCGCCACCGCGGGCGGGCAGAACCAGCGCAGACGCGCTTCGCCAGTGCTGCGATCGGACGCGATCCTTTGGCTTGTGCACAACCGCCGTCGCCGTTAGCATTGCAGACGACCCTGGAGGTGAGCCATGCCACGACCAAAGGTTGGCGTCCTGCTGGCCGGCTGCGGTGTCTTTGACGGCGCCGAGATCCACGAAGCCGTGATCACGTTGCTCGCGCTCGACCGTGGTGGCGCCGAGGCGATTTGCCTGGCGCCGAACGTGTGCCAGATGCACGTTGTCAACCATCTCACTGGTGAGGTCGCCGAGGGTGAGTTGCGCAACGTGCTTGTCGAGGCGGCGCGGATCGCGCGCGGCGTCATTCGCGATGTGGCGAAGGTGAAGGCCGACGAACTCGATGCGCTGCTCCTCCCGGGCGGTTTTGGCGCGGCCAAGAACCTATGCGACTTCGCAGTCAAAGGTGCTGCGTGCTCTGTCCAGCCGGAGGTCGCGCGCCTCGTGCGCGCCGTGCATGCGGCCCGCAAGCCCATCGGCGCCATGTGCATCGCGCCCGTGCTGATCGCCAAGCTCCTCGGCGACGAGCACCCGCAGCTGACGATCGGCACCGACAAGCAGACGGCAAGCGCGCTCGAGACGATGGGCGCCTGTCACGTCGACCGAGAGGCCCAGGATACGGTGGTGGACCGCGACCGGCTGCTGGTGACGACCCCGGCGTACATGTCGGCGGGGTCGGTGGCCGAGGCTGCGCGCGGGATCGAGAAGCTTGTGCGCGAGGTGCTCGAACTGATCGCGGTCGGCGTGTGAACGTGCCCTAGGAGCCTGTCCGAGTAATGGGGCGAGTCGCGCGCAGGGGGCTTGCGAGGCGCAGGCAAGGCGCGACAAGGAAGTCGATGCAAGAGCATCGTCGACGACGAGCAACACAGCATACGCCCGGAGGGTTACGGCGACGCGGGGCCATCTGTTGCGTTGCCGTTCCTTGCCGATGGGGAACATCGCCTTCGTCGCGGCGCCTTGCATCTGGCCTCGCGGCGCTCGTAACGCGACCGCGCCCGCTTACTCGGACAGGCTCCTAGCTCGGCCGCAGCTTGGCAAGGCGTTTCTTGGCGTCCCGGTAAGCTGGGCTGAGCGCAACGACCTCGGTGAAGTTGGCCACTGCGCCAGTGATATTGCCCGACACCTCCTGTGAACACGCCAGCTCGTAGCGCAGTCCGATCGCTGTCTCCGGCGTGAGCGCCGGAGCCATGAGTGCGCGCCCGTACCACTCCGCGGCCTGCTCCGGCAAGCCCTTGTCGAGGTAGCACGCGCCCATCATCGAGGCCGCCTCGACGACATGATCCGCCGACTTGGCCGCGACCTGGAACTCGCCGATCGCTTCGTCGAGGAGGCCCATCTCCCGGAACGCCAAGCCGAGGTTGAAGTGGGTCTCGTAGTCGTCCGCCTGTACTTGCTCCGCGACGCCGCGCTGGAACTCCTTGAACAGCTTCTCGATGGAGACTTCTCCGCTCTTCCCGGCGCCGGTCGCCTCGGTCACGATCTCCTCATCGGCGAGCTCCTTCTCCAGCTCCGCAGCAAGATCGAAGAATTGCTCTTCCTCGCCGAAGAGTTCGGCCGCAGACGCCTCCGCGCTGCCTTCCTGCCAGCCGCGCTGTTCAAGCAGCGTGCGACGGACGGCAAGCTCAGGATGTGCGCCGAACGTCTCGCCGAGCTTCCGCACCATTTTCCCGGCGTCTTCGAGCAGACCCTGCTGGATCAAGAAGTCGAGCTCGTGCAGCTGCGCTTCGTCAAGACCAGTAAGTGCCTCCCCTACCTCCACAACCTGGAGAGGGGCGTCCAGCACCTCGACATCGTCTGCCGCGTGGGCGTTGGTCGCATGCCCGGCGATCTCTCCAAACGGCGGGGGCGCTGACGCGGAGCCGAGCGGCATGAACTCGCGCCCGCTGCTGAAGCTGGGCGTTGGCGTCGGCGGCCACGGTAGCGCCATGTCCGGCACCGGTAGGTTGACATCGAGCGCGGCTGGCGACCTTGGCTTCGCCGGCGCCGGCCTCGGAGATGTCGGCTGACCAGCGCTCTCGCTTTCTCCCAGCGACGTGAGCAGCTCACGCGCCTTCGCGTGATTGGGCTCGATCTCGATCACACGGCGGAGGTGCGAGGCGGCACGCTCCTTCAGCCCGTACTTGGCGAACACCGCAGCCTCGGAGAAAAGCTCCCGCGCTGCACCCGTCTCGGAGCTTGTGACCGCCCGGATCGCGGTCGGCGGCGCTCCTGGCTCCGCCACGTGCCCCCCTCTCAGGTCCGGCTCGGTTGTTGCCGACGTCGGCGCAGACGCGTACGGGAGCGGCTTTTCGGCCACCTCCTCTGGCAGTTCGTACACCGGCGGGCCTTCGACCGGCGACTCAGGTGAAAGCGCGACGTCGACGAACTCATACTCAAGCTGCGACTGCTGAGCGGACGGCGGCCCGCCCGCTGTTGGCGCCGGTTCAACCTTGGGTGGCGCCGTCGGAATCGGGATACCGAGCTCTTTCAGCCGCTCCGTGAAGGTCGGGTCGGCGGGGTAGCGCAGGGCGAGCTCACGGTAGATTGCGCCCGCCTCGTCGCGTCGGCCAGCGCGGAGGTAGGCATCCGCCAGCGTCGATTCAACGTTGAGCACAACCTCGGAGTCGGCATAGCGGTCGAAGATGATCCGCGCATGCTCCAGCATGTCGATGTCGGACGGCGCCGCCTTGAGCAGCCGGCCCATGAGCGCAGTGGCACGCTCGTGGTCACCGGCCTGACCGAGACGCTCGACCACCGGCAGAAGCAGAACCTTGGCCTCGGTGATGTCCCCCGAACGCAGCATCACGTCGCCGTAGAGCTGCGCCACGTCGGTGCTGTCGCTGGCGTGGGCGAGGATCCCCTCGAGGATCTCCCGAGCTCTGGCCAGGTTGCCGTCCTCGAAGGCCACGCGAGCCGCGGCCCGCCGCAGATTGACGCCCTGAGAACAGATGGCCATCGCACGCGTTGCCAACTCCTCGGCCTGCGGATGGCGGCCGGAGCTGATGAGGTGGTCAATGCAGGGCGCGATGAAATCGCCATCCTGCGGGTGCAGATCAAGGCCGCGGTAGTAGAGCTTGAGGGCCTCATCGAACATGCTCCGCGACAGCAGCGCCTGCCCGAGCGTCGAGATCTCCTTCGTGACCGTGGTGACATCGCCGTGCTGGGAGAGAAGGTCCACCAGACGCGCGCGCGCCTGCAGGTTGGTGGGCTCGAGGTCGACAAGGCGCCGTGCAACCCGCAGTGCCTCGCTGGCGTTGTTCGTCCGGCCGAACCAGTCCACCAGCGTGACGAGTTGCTGGCGTCCCTCGATCACCAGGCCCTGCTTGAAGTAGAAATCGGCAAGGCGTTCGTAGGTCTCGGTTTGCCGTGGGTCGAGACGGTTGACCTTCTTGAGAATCGCGATCGCCTTGAGGAAGAAACCGTCCTTGCCGAAGTGGTCGGCGACCCGGTTGTAGAGTTCGATCGCCTCGGGGATGCGCTCCGCACTCACGAGCAGGTCGCCGAGGCGGTTCAACAGGTTAGTGTCGCTGGGCGCCTGGTCGATGATGTGGCGATACTCCTTGATCGCAGCGTCGATCTTGCCGCGCGCTGCCAGCTTCTCGGCCTCTTGGATCTGGTTCTCGCGCCTAGGCATCGCCATGACCGGCTAAACCTGTCCCTGTCTGGATGCTAACACACGCACCGGGGCCCAGCTGTGACGGTGCCAGCGCGACGGTCCAAGCTCCTGTAATGCAGCGCGATGTTCGGACGACGGGTAGCCCTTGTTGCGCTCCCAGCCGTAGCCGGGACTCTTCTGCGCCAGGCGCCGCATTGCGGCGTCGCGCGCCACCTTGGCGAGGATCGAGGCCGCCGCGACACAGAGGTAGCGGCTGTCGGCGCGCGGCTCAGCCAGGTGTCCAACGCGCAGGCGGGGAAGCGGCACGGCGTCGGACACCACGAACGCGGGGGCACACGAGAGCCGCGCCACCGCGTCGTGCATGGCGGCGCGCGTCGCCTCGAGGATGTTGACTCGGTCAATGACCCGCGCCGATCGGTGTACGACGGCCCAGCCGAACGCCTTGGCGCGGATCTCGGCAGCGAGACGTTCCCGCGTGCGCGGGGAGAGGCGCTTGGAGTCGTCAAGGCCTGCAATCGGCCGGCAGGGATCCAGGATGACCGCTGCCACGGTGACCGGCCCGGCAAGGGCGCCTCGGCCCGCCTCGTCGACACCGGCGACCAGCCCGAAACGCGTCGTCAGCTCACGGTCGAGGAGGCCGTCCGGCGGTGCTGCCCTCACCCGCGGTGGTACTCCTCCTCGACGCGGGCCGCCTTGCCCTTGAGCGCGCGTAGGTAGTAGAGCTTCGCCCGGCGCACCCGTCCGCGCCGCACCACCTCAATCTGGCTGACGTTCGGCGAGTGGAGTGGAAAAACACGCTCAACCCCGATCCCGTAGGAGACCTTGCGAACCGTGAAGCTCTCCCTCACGCCGCCGCCGCGGCGACCGAGCACGACGCCCTCAAACACCTGGATGCGTTCCTTGTCACCCTCGCGCACCTTGACGTGCACACGCACCGTGTCACCCGGGCCGAACGCCGGGATGTCGCCCCGCAGTTGCTCCTTTTCGAGCTCACGCAAATCCACGACGCACCTCCACATCGAGCCACGCAGGCGAGCCGCGCGCGTGGGGTCCGAATTATACACGCCAGCCACCCGAATCTGAAGCGGATCGCTACTCTTCGGGCAGCGCCGCCCTGCCCTCCGCCGCGGCGAGCGAGCGCGCGAGCCGTCTCGTCTCGTCGCTCAGGCGGCGCCAGTTCGCGTGCAGCAGATCCGGGCGGTGGCGCAAGGTCAGGCGCACAGCCTGCTCCAGCCGCCAGCGCCGCACTGCCTCGTGATGGCCCGAGGTCAGCACCTCCGGCACGCGCCGCCCCTCAACCTCGGCCGGCCGCGTGTAGACCGGAAAGTCGAGCAGGCCGGAGGTGAAGGAGTCCGCGGCCACCGACTCGGGGTCGCCGACGACCCCGGGCAGATGGCGCGCGGTCGCGTCCAGCATCGCCAGCGCCGCAAGCTCGCCGCCGGAGATGACAAAATCGCCAAGCGAGACCTCGTCCGGCTCCAGGATCTCGTGCACGCGCTCGTCGAACCCCTCGTAACGGCCGCAGATGATGACCAGGCGACGCTCGCGCGCAAGCTCGCGCGCGACCTGGTCGTCAAAGCGCCGCCCCCGCGGCGTCGGCAGCACGAGGTGGGGCTCGTCAGCGGCCATCGCCACGACCTCGCGCACCGCTCCGACCACGACCGGAGCAATCAACACCATCCCCGGGCCGCCGCCGTAGGGCTCGTCGTCCACCTGCCCATACCGATTCAGGGCCCAGTGGCGCAGGTCGTGCGCGCGGATCTCGAGCGTGCCCGCGGCGACCGCGCGTCCGAGCACGCCAACGTCGGCGTAGGCCTCGACGGCCGCCGGAAACAGGGTCAGGATGTCACAACGCATCGTCGTCAAACAGGCCGCGTGGAGGGTCGAACACGATCGTGTGCGTCACCAGATCCACGCTGACAACGATCGCGGCCACGAACGGCACCAGCACCTCGCCCCGTTCGGTCTCGACCTCGAGCAGCGGCCCGCCCCCGGCGGTCGTGAGCGCACGCACCGTCCCAAACGCCGCCCCGTCCGGCGCCACGCAGCGACAGCCGACGAGCTCGTGCTCGTAGTAGAAGTTTGCAGGCAGCTGCGCGCGCTCCTGAGCCGGGAGGAAGAGCCAGAAGTCGCGCCAACGCTCGACGTCGTCACGTGCTCGGATGTCGACGAAGCTGATCAGCCACTGGCCCTTGTGTTCCCGTACGCGGTGGATAACGGCGCGCGCCGTGGGCGCGTGCTCGCCGATGCCAACCTCGACCCCGCTGGCAACGCGCGCGGGGAAGTCGCTGTGCTGCTCGACCACGACCTCACCGTGGAGGCCGTGGGGGCGCCGGATCCGGCCAACCGCCAGCCAGCCGGCCTCAGCAGAGGCTGCCACCTGCTATTCCAGGATCTCGAGGACGAAGCGCTTGCGCACCTTCATGCCGGCGGCGGCCAGCAGCGTACGCACCGCCCGCGCGGTCTTGCCCTGCTTGCCGATCACCTTGCCGAGGTCCTCAGTCGCAACCCTCAGCTCGAGCACGATGGTCTGCTCACCCACTACCTCGCGCACGATCACCTTGTCGGGCTGGTCAACGAGCGCTTTCGCAATCTGTTCGACGAGCTCTCTCATGTGCGCCTCCCGGTTGGATGGGTCGCAAACGTGGTGAACTAGCCCTTAACGCGCTTGATCAGTGTCTTGACCGTCTCGGACATCTGAGCCCCGCGCCCGACCCAGTATTCCACGCGCTGCCGGTCAACGCGGAACTCGACCGGCTTGCTGCGAGGGTTGTAGAAGCCGATTTCCTCCAGCACCGCAGAGGTCGGCGTGCGGCGGTGATCCGACACCACCACACGATAGAGCGGGCGCTTGTTCGAGCCCATCCGTCGTAGTCGAATCTTCAGCATCGAGTGCTCTCCTTCATCTTGTCGCGGCGGCTATACCGCCAATTTGTTATTCTAGCAAAGTCAGGTCGATCACAGACCCAGCGAGCGCAGCACCTTGCGCGGATCGCCCGAGCCCATACGCTTGACCAGCCGCTTCATCTCCGCGTACTGCCGCAACAGCCGGTTGATCTCCTCGACACTCGTGCCGGCGCCGCGCGCGATGCGCTTGCGGCGCGAGCCGTTGATGATCTCAGGGTGGCGCCGCTCCGCAGGCGTCATCGAGCCGATGATTGCCTCGAACCGGGCCAGCCGCCTGTCGTCAACCGGCGGCGCCTTGAGCGCCTTCGCACCCGGGATCAGGTCAGTGATCTGGTTAAGCAACCCGCCGCCGCGCATCTGCTTCAGTTGGTCGCGCAGGTCCTCGAGGTCGAAACCTTCGCGTTTGAGCTTGTTCTCGAGCGCCTCGGCCTTATCGGCGTCCACTGTCGCTTGCGCCTTCTCAATGAACGTCAGCATGTCGCCCATGCCGAGGATGCGCGCCGCCATGCGCTCGGGGTAGAAGAGCTCGAGGTCGTCGAGGCGCTCCCCCACCCCGGCGAGACGCACCGGCTTGCCGGCGACCGACACGACCGAGAGCGCGGCGCCGCCGCGCGCGTCGCCGTCGAGCTTGGTAAGAATCACGCCGGTGAGCGGCAGGCGAGCTGCGAACGCCTCCGCCTGGCGCACCGCGTCCTGCCCGGTCATCGCGTCCGCTACGAGCAGCGTTTCGCTTGGCTGCAGGATCTCGTGTAGCTCGGCGAGCTCCTGCATCAGCTCCTGGTCCACGTGCAACCGCCCCGCGGTATCAAACAGCAGCACCTCGAACCCCTTGCGGCGCGCCTCGACCAGGCTGGCACGGGCGATCTCGGCGGCGGTCGGCCATGCGCGCGTGTCGAGCACCGGAATGCCGGCCTGGGCGCCGAGCTGCTCGAGCTGCTCGCGCGCCGCGGGGCGCTGCGTGTCCGCCGGCACCAGCATCGCATGCTTGCCGAGCGTTCTCCTGATGAAGACCGCCAGCTTTGCGGCGGTCGTTGTCTTGCCGGTGCCCTGCAAGCCGACGAGAAGGATCGGTGCGGGGAAACCCTTGATCTTGAGCGGGCGCTCCTGGCCGCCGAGCAGCCGCGTCAGCTCATCGTGCACGATCTTGGTCACCTGCTGCGCCGGACGTAGCGAGCCGAGCACCTCCTCGCCGAGCGCTCGGCCGCGCACGCGCGCGATGAAGTCCTTCACTACCGGGAGAGCGACGTCCGCCGCCAGCAGCGCGCGGCGGATCTCGGCGAGCGCATCGTCCACGTGCCGCTCGGTGAGGTGGCCCTCGCCGCGCAGCGTCTTGAACACCTTCTGCAGCCGGTCGGAGATCGCTTCGAGCATGCCCCTCCTCTGGGGGACATGCAGTCTACCTTCCCGCCGCGTGGCGCTCAATCTGAAGCGCAGCACGCGCGGCGCAGCCGCCGATGCCTTCCCGACCGCAGGGTGGCGTCCTGCACGCCCTGCTCGCGCCCATTTCAGGAAGCTTCTCTCCTCGACCGGCGCGGCACTGCAACCTAGTTGTGCTGCGCGCCAATGGGCGCGGGCCCGGTGGCGAGGCTTCCGCCGTTGTCGTGCCGGCTCGTGCCTATGCGGACAAGCCGAGGAGCGCGTCGAGCTTGGCTTTGGAGGCGCGCTCGACCTCGGCGTGCAGGGAGTTGCCGTGGCTGTCCATCGTGACCACCACCGGGAAATCCTTCACTTGCAGCACCCAGAGCGCCTCAGGGACGCCGAACTCCTTGAGCTGGAACACTTGCTCGACCTTGATCACGGCCTGGGCGAGCACCTGCGCGGTGCCGCCGACGGCGTGCAGGTAGACAGCGCCGTGCTCCTGCAACCCCTTCAGCGTCTTCGCGCCCATGCCGCCTTTGCCGATCACGCCACGCAACTTGTAGCGGCCGATAACGTCCGCCTGGAAGGGCTCCTCACGTGCGCTTGTGGTCGGCCCGGCGGCGACAAACGAGTAGTGCCCGTCCTCGTGTTTCTTCACCACCGGCCCGCAGTGGTAGATCACTGAGTTCTCAAGGATCGGCGCGACCTCCTGCTGGAAGCCATGCACAAGCCAGTGGTGCGCGGCGTCGCGGCCCGTGATCATGCGCCCCGACAGCTCAAGGAAGTCACCGACCTTGAGGTCGCGGATCGTCTTCTCATCGCAGGGAAGATTCAGTCGAGCCATTGCACACCTCCGGTGGGCGAGATGCGCGCCCCGGCGCGTCGGTTGGCCCAGCACATGTATGAGACCGAGACGAAGTACGACGCCGGCAGCCGGCCCAGGTGGCCGATCTTCACGCCGAGCACCGTGGTCTTACCGCCGAACCCCATCGGGCCAATGCCAAGCTCGTTTGCCTGCTTGAAGATCTCTTGCTCCATGCGCTCAAGCTCCGGCAGCGCGTTGTGGTCGTCGAGTCGGCGCAGCAACTGGCGCTTGGATTCGACGAAGCCAGAGCCGCGGTCGCCGCCGAAGCAGGCGCCGATGATGCCGGGCGCACAGCCCTTGCCCTGCGCCTGCTGCACCGCGTCGAGGATGCAGCGACGCACGCCCTCAAGGTCGCGGTCCGCCTTGAGCTTGGCATTTGGGAGCGAATACTGTGCGCCGACGTTCTCGCAGCCGCCGCCTTTCAGGATCAGGTGAACCTCGACGTCGGGCGCGTCCGCTTCCTCGCAGTGCACGCTCGGAATCCCGGGCGCCTGGCCGTGGCCGGTGTTCTTCTCAGTGAGCGGGTCCACTGCGTTGGGGCGCAGGATCTGCTTAGCGGTTGCTTGCCGCACCGCCTCTTCGAAGGCGGCGGTGAGCATCCGCGTGGACATCCCGACGGGGTGATGGATCCACGCGATCGGGGTGCCAGTGTCCTGGCAGATCGGCTGCCAGTTGCCCTTTGCCATCTCGATATTCGTGAGGATGGAGTCGAGCGCCTTGGCGGCGAGCGAGCCGGGACTCTCGAGCTCGCGCCCGCGCCTGAGCGCCGTCACCACATCCGGTGGCAGTTGCGACGAGGCATGGGCGATGACGTCCACGAACTTCTCCGTCCACTGCTCGCGTGTCAGCACGGGGCGGCCTCCTTTGCTCGAATCCCACGGTACGAAGCTGCAATGCACCTCTGCGGTCGTCTCGGCCGAGTTCGCCCGGCGACGCACGGCCGTCCGGCACGCAGCATGGTAGCGCACCGCTGGAGGCCGCGCACCTCCCCTCGGCGGGACGGCGGGCGGTGCGGTGTTGAGACAGTGTTTTGAAAACGACGCCGCTCCCGCCTGGCCCACCTTGCATCAATCGTCTGCCATGGCGTAGGATCACGGGGCTTCGAGGGGGGCTCCGATCATGGGTGACAACGCAACCGTCAAGAAGGGCAAGGGAACGGTCTTCGTGAAGCCGGAGGTCTGCAAGGGCTGCTCGTACTGCATCGACTTCTGCCCCGCCCACTGTCTTGAGTTCTCCCGCGAGTTCAACCGCAAGGGGTACCACTACCCGGTGCTTAGCCGCCCCGAGGACTGCACCGGCTGCGACCTGTGCGGGCTTTACTGCCCGGACTTCGCGATCTTCGGGATGCGCTTCAAGGATATCGAGCAACGGCGGCAGGCTGCCGCGGCGGCACCACAGGTCCCTGTCGGGAGCTGATGACCGCGGGGCCGAGCCGCGAGAGTTACGGAGGGCGTTGTGCACGCCGATCCCAAGGGAGTTCTGACAGGCATTCACTTCATGGACGGCGACCACGCCGCCTGCGAAGGGGCGATCGCCGCCGGCTGCCGGTTCGTGGCGGGGTACCCGATCACGCCCTCGACCGAGGTCGTCGAGCGCTTCGCCGCCCGGATCCCCCTCGTCGGCGGGATGTTCATCCAGATGGAGGACGAGATCGCCTCCTCGATTGCCATCCAGGGTGCGGTGTGGGGCGGCAAGAAGGTCATGACGGTGACGTCGGGCCCGGGCCTTTCGCTCATGATGGAGCACATCGGCCTCGCGGCGATCGCGGAAGTCCCGTCCGTCTGGGTGGACGTGCAGCGCGGCGGACCGTCGACCGGCCTGCCGACCCTCCCGGCCCAGGCGGACATGATGCAGGTGAAGTGGGGCTCGCACGGAGACTACGAGCCGATCGCGCTCTGCCCCAACTCGCCGCAGGAGTGCTTCGACCTGATGATCAAGGCGTTCAACCTGGCCGAGACGTACCGCGTGCCGGTGTTCTTCATGATGGACGAGGTCGT